>Ga0123356_10000527_pt1 | contig 42479 bp, 45 predicted proteins | sample TergutEmb28metaG_2_FD_92546 | JGI IMG/M metagenome (GOLD analysis project Ga0123356, IMG submission 92546) | Embiratermes neotenicus P3 segment gut microbial communities from Petit-Saut dam, French Guiana - Emb289 P3 | ecosystem: Host-associated > Arthropoda: Insects > Digestive system > Gut ...
CCGTTGCCGGTATCAACTTAAGGGAGAATCCGGACATGATTACTGCATTGTTACCGGAAAATGCTCCGCAGGAATGCAGGGTCGAGAGTGTCGTATAGATGTACCCCGCTATTCACCGCTTACAAAAAGTCTCCGTCTTTTTTTGTGCTGAGAGGGTTTTTATTGTAAAACATAGCCTTATAAGCTATAATATGAACATAAAGGACGTGCGATTATAGTTTTGTCAGAGGTGAAAATGCAAATTGATATTATTATAGATAGAATGACTCCTTGCCTTGTTGAAATCGCAACAGGTAAAATTCATCAAACAACCTTTTCAGTTGCAAAAGCGGCTGAACTCATAAATCTTCAAGTACAAGGTTGGAACTTTGATTGGTCTGATGCTGAGCTTGCCTATTGTAATATATACAAATTACAGATTGTAGGTGATGATGAAATCCAAGGATTTATTGCAGCAGAAGTCGTTAGAGGTGCAGTATACATACATCTTGCTGAAAGTGCGCCTCATAATATAGCTCCAAATAAGAAGTTTGAAGGCGTTGGTGGGCATTTATTTGCAATCGCAATAAAACTATCTGTGTCAATGGGTTTTGACGGATATGTGTACTTTGAAGCAAAAAACCAGAAACTAGCAGAACATTACATTAACAAAATGGGGGCAAGACTCTTAAGAACACGAATTCATGAGTATCGTATGGAGGTTGATGAAGAAAGTGCTCATAAATTAATTGAGCAATATACATTGGAGGGTGACTTAAATGTTCGATGATAAGTATAACGGTTTAACACTTGACGAAGCTGCTGCTGAAGCCGGTGGGTATGTTTCATATACACCTGGCAAAAAATTGATAATGGATTATGATTATCGCGAGTTAAGTAATTACTGTCGCGAAAAGGGTGTTGAACCTATGGACTTACCGAAAGATGAACTTAAAAAGTTTGAGATTAATCCTCCATTGGTTTACCCACGAACAAGTGCGAGGGCAACAAAACATTCTGTTTCGGTATAATGGTAAACAGTTTATAATACAAAATACTGGAGGTGTTGCTAATGGAAGCTCAAGTATATGAAGGATTTTTTAGAAATGGTGTTTTCCATACCGGAGGAAGAACTATCAAGTTTCCGGAAGAGAGAAAAACATACATAACAATATTAACTGAAGCGGCTCAAAAGCCTGATACATGGGATAACCTCTTTTTGCTTACATCTAATATGACTGATGAAGAAAAACCACGCTTAGAAGATTTCCCTCGCCTAGATTTAGGACACAAACTTCTTAATTTCAACGAGGCACAATAGCATGGACTATACATTTGACACAAACTGGATTTCATAAAGCAAGGGTAAGTAGATGAGTGAGAATACGAGATTATCAGATAATGAATATGAAAAGTTAAACCTTGAGTACGAAAATAGCCCACCAAAGCTATCAGGAAACCCTGGCTTTTTGAAAACGCATAATAAAAATTATATTGAACAATCTGAATTTGTCGAACCTAGTAGAGAACCGTATGATTACACCGAATGGCAGAGAGACCTTTTCAAAGATGTGCCATTAGAAAAGTTTCTACAAGACGCTCAAAACTACCGCGATAGCATGGATAAGCAATAAAGATTTTCTAAAACTTTTCTACAATACTTCCGTAGAATTGAACATTTTGCGGTGGAATGGGTTGCAAGATTGCGACAAAAATGCAACCGAAAAACAACTGTGCCACAAGGGCTTGAATGTGTTTATTTGTGCTTCTACAACCAATGATGAGCCATGACTGTTTACTTTCAGGTTCTAGTGTCAAATATGGACGTGGGGGTTCAAGTCCCCCCTCTCGCACCAAAGACAGAGACAAAACGCCTCCGTCTTTTTTTGTATTGCGTGGGTTTTTATTGACTTTCGCTATATATATATATATTATGTATATATGTTTGAATGGGATGATGAAAAGAACAGAATAAATATCGAGAAACACGGCGTTTCATTTGATTATGCCATTAATGTCTTTAACGACCCCGAGCGGATAACACTATTTGATGAAGGTCACTCACAGGATGAAGACCGGTATCACTGTATAGGAAAGGTTGACAATGGAGTTCTAACTGTAAGATTTGCTGTCAGAGATGTAAAGATTCGAATTATAGGAGCAGGTTTTTGGAGAAAGGGTAAAAAGCTTTATGAAGAAAGAAATTAAGTATACAAACGCTCCGAAGGAAGTCGAGGAGAGCCTGGAAAGGTCTATCATAATTCCTAATTTCTCACCATTGCCGGAGGATGTAAAAAAACTAGCTGCAAAACGAGCAAAGAAGCAGGTTAGCATTTACTTATCAGTCGAAACAATAGATAAGTTCAAAGAAGTGGCAAAAAGGGACGGAAGCCGTTATCAAACAATGATTAGTAATGTCTTGGACACCTACACAGAACAGCATTTATAAGCGGTTGCCGCTATTACTAACAACGCTAACATGAACAAATATATCATGCTGAGAATAGTATGTCCATTACATCGCCTTTTCGGCGATTAAAATATAAGACATTGGGATGCCTTTTTTGTTGTAGATATCTGTGCCAATTGTGCCTATTTCGTAATCGTATTCGTTTAGTTTGACGGTTTTCATGCCGTTAGCAGACAGGGCGTTAATAATATCCGAAAACGTATGAGAAAAATCCGTAAATGTCTTAGACTCATACTCGCCCGAAATATAGTACATTCCACTATTACCAATCCACGGCTCTTTTCTGAAATAAGAAAAAGTGAACCTGTTCAAGTTTTCTGCATCAAAGCCGTCTTCACCGGGAGAAGGAAGCATACTTGATGTCGGGTGTCCGTCATTTATTAGCAGTGTTCCACCGCTCTTTAAGCATTTACCGACTTGCAAAAAAAGCAAGTTTAAGTCTTGAAGCCAGCATAATGCTCCGATTGTGAAGAAAATGAAATCGAATCGATTATAGTATTTTTCGGGGATTTCCAATATATTACAATTGACAAACTCGCAGTTTGTTATTCCTGCTTTTTCAGCAGTTTGTTTTGCTTGCGCTAAAATATTTTCAGCAATGTCAAAGCCTACGCCGTTTGCTGCGCCGCTGTCATGGATAAGCGACAGCAATTCACGTCCGTTGTTGCAGCAAAACTGCGCCACGGTTTTCCCGCGCAAATCCATGCTCTCGATTTCTTTTTTTAAGTCGTCATGTTCGTCATAATAAAACATGGCGTATTTTTCTTTTTTAATAGCAAGATAATCATCGTCGCCCCAGTTTTGCAAACGCTTGTCAAACGCTTCTTCCCAAGCAGCTTTATTTGTTTCAATATAATTCATTGTAACCTCCGAAACTAATTAAATGGTATTATATCATAAATAAATATAAATTTTTATGGAACAAAACACACTCCCGAACAGAGTCGCAAAATTAACTCATAGGTGGCTGTTATGCGGATTGCGATATAGCTTGCAAATGAACGGCAGTTCGATTAATGACTGCTTTAAAGAATTATATAATGCTTGTGAAGACGGAACAGTTGTTATAAAGCTTATGCATAAATTTTCCGAAGAAGATAATTTCGCTGACAGTTCCTTAAGAAGAATTGAACAAATTTTAAAATGTGCATTGCAATTCAGAAATAAAACACTAACGGTCATTCTGATGCCTCGAGCATGTGAAAAAATCAAGTCTTTAGTACACGAACATGTTGGCTCTATGGTGTTTGTCGAATTGACTGAGGATAATGCAGATTATAAAGCAGCCAGAAAATATATGAGACAGGTCGCTCTCGCAGATAATATGAAAATAGAAAAATCTCTTTACCGTGATGTTAATGACCCGATGAAAACATATACGGCATCTGAACTGAATGAGTATTATCAGCATTGGTACAACAGCCAATTAAGAACCGGTTATTATTCGCAGTAGGGTTTTAATCGGTGAGGAGATTCTATAAACGCATTGTCAGGATTCCCGAAGCCGTACCGAAAGGTGCGGTTTTTGCATTATTTTTGCTTATGGGATATATTTTAGATAATAAATAATAATATTATGGAACAAAACACACGTCTGGCGGGTTTATATATATAGAGGGTTGTAATTCTCTATCAAAGTGAAAGGTTAGAACATGCTGGAACAGTTATATCAAGCAAATCGGACAATTATGCTTCAAAGGGCTCTCAGTATTCTTAGCGACGGGCAATTAGCTGAAGATGCTGTACACGATGCATTTATCCGAATAGCACGACATATCGGGCGTCTTAAAAATATGCCCTTCGATGAGCAGCGTTATTTATGTCTGACAATTGTTAAAAATGTTGCGCTTAATATGCTGCGCGACAGAAAAGAAACGGTTGAGTTACCTGAATCACTTCAAGCTCTCCCAAGTGAAGTTATTCTCGGTATGGATATAACAACCGCAATCAATACGCTGGAAGAAGGACATCGCAATGTTGTGCTATTGCGTCTGCGATATGGCTTTAGTACTGCGGAAACTGCAAGGCTGCTGGGTATTAAACAAGGTACAGTTCGAAGCCGCCTGAACCGGGCAAGGACGTTTCTGCGTGAAGCGCTAAAATGAAAGGTGATTTAAAATGAAAGTATTTAACGACAATAAATTAACAAGCGCTCTGAAGGAGTATGACTTAACGGATTCAATTACACCATGCCCTGTAACGTTCTCCGAAGAATTTGACGTTAAAATGGAGAAGCTGATACGGAAAAAGCAACGCAGTTATAATATACGTGTGCATTTTCAACATATCGCATCAGCTTTTCTGCTTATAACACTGCTCGGAGCGTTGTTCTATATATTATTTCAACAGCACAATACAAATAACGAACTGACTTCGCTGACCAACACGACTCACGTCACCACTCCGCCTCAATTAACCAAACGCGGAAACATTTATGACCGTAATGGCGTGCTTTTAGTTTCAAGCCGGTTATCAGATGATGGTAACTATTATATCCGGGAAGATCACACCGAATACGCTTCGCATCTTTTGGGATATGATGGTGTTGTGCTCGTATTTGATGAGTTTTTACGCGGTGCTGATATTAACGGTGAGCAGGCTTCAGGTCAGCACGTATACCTGACGATTGACCTTGAGCTACAGAAAGTGGCTGAAAACGCTTTGCGTGAGCAAATCGAGAGAGTAAACCTCGAGCGTGATGAAGCAGATGTTATCCCCGGGGGAGCTGTTGTTGTAACAAATGTTAACACAGGAGAAATACTTGCCGCTGCATCTTATCCGACTTATGAGCTTAACAGGTTTTCACAAGGGACTTACAGCCCCGGTGGGGCATTTAAAATGGTAACAACTCTTGCCGGCTTTAGGAACATTATTCCGAGAGCAACGCGCTCTTTAGTGATTGACGACACAGGTATTTTTAACAAATACGAGGATGTCGGCATGGTGTATCATTGCTGGTTTTATAACACACACGGACTCGGACATCGTGAGCTAAATATAGTACAAGCCCTTGAGTGTTCTTGTGATTTTTTCTTCATACAACTGACGGACAGTATGATGAGAAACGACCAAAAACATGGAGCACGTATGCTTGCAGATGCGGCAAAAGAATTCGGGCTTGGAATTGCAACAGGTCTCGAAATTCCTGAAAGCGAAGGGCATCTGCCACTTCCCGAAGCCAGAGAAGCACGCAGCGGTTATAAAGGATGGTACATTGCAGACACTTTACTTGCGGGAATCGGACATGGTGAAAACCGCTATACTCCTGTACAACTAGCAAACTATGCGGCGACAATAGCTAACGGTGGAACACTGTATTCACTTTCACTTCTCCATAATGTAAAAAGCTCTGATTACTCTAAAGAGGTTATCGCATTTAAACCCAATGTTCGGGGTGTTATTGAAGAAACAGATATAATAGATATCATTCAAGAGGGTATGCTTGCTGTATCAAGAGGCAAGCCAGGCACGGCACGACTTGTTTTCGGTGATTATCCTATCAACGTCGCTTCAAAAACAGGAACAATACAAGTTGATGGGAACCCATACAACTCATTCAACTCATACAACGATGGTGCTATTATCGATGGTGTTTTCGTTGCCTATGCACCTGCCGAAAAACCCGAAATAGCGATTTCAGTAGTTCTTGAAAAGGGCGGCTCAGGCTCTGCTGTCATTGAAATCTCAAGAATTATATTCGACCACTTTTTCGGTTTGGAATAGACTTAGCTTGCTTTGCTTGCTTTTAGAGCTTTTTTCAGAGTTGGAATGATAATCGCTGCGAGGGTTGAGCCGATGAGGGCTGTTACGAGTTGTGGCCATGAGAACATTGCTGCCATTGCATCAATTTGCGGCTGTCTTAAATCAGGTATGAATTGTAATGCAATTTGAACTATACCTATCCATAAAACAAGGAACTTGCTTACCGCTCCTGCAACTACTGCCGCACATATTCTAAGATATGCGATTTTGTCTAATTTCTCAAATGATTTACCTGCAACGAAGTGAAAAACAACAACCAATACTAAGTTGCCTGCCATCATAAACGGAATAAGTATTGGAAATGCAGGAATACCAAGTATTAGAAATGCTCCAATCGGCGAGAAAATCGCAACTACAGCAGCAGAAGGCAAGCCGACTATAATTGCGGCTGTCACCAAAAGGAAATTGACAAATGAGCCTGTAACAAATTGTCCGAAAGGTCTTGTGACCGCCTGTATAGTTACCAGTACTGCAATAAATACCGCTGTCTGTGCAATCCAGAGAATACGTTTTTTGTTCATAATCCTGCCCTTGCCTTTTTCTTCTTATTCTAATATAATTCATTTTGCAATACTGTTGCAATGGCAACAAAATAAAACATTATTTTTAGGAGTAAAATGCAATGGAAGCCGGTCATAGAGCCATTTTGCTAAAATCAAATCTTTTTCAAGACATAGATAGTAACGACTGTATTGCTTTATTAAACTGCCTGTCTCCAAAAGTTAAAAAGTATGTTAAAAACGAAATAATACTATTATCAGGAGATTCTGTTAATCACATTGGCGTAATTCTTACCGGGAACGCTTCTGCTAATATCGAGCATATTGACGGCAGTCAAACACTGATTTCAAATCTTACTCCTTTGAGTGTTTTTGGTGAAATTCTGGTTAGCACAAGGACACATAAAAGCCCTGTCACCGTCTATGCGGTATCTGATGTAACGGTTGTATATATCGAATATCATAAAGTATACTCAATGTGTGAAACGGCTTGCTCTATTCATAGGATTTTTCTGCAGAATATGCTAAAAGCTATCGGGGATAAGTATTTCAATTTGTTTGACAGGATAGCTATTTTGCGTGAAAAAAGGCTAAGAGCAAGAATCCTTGCGTACCTGCATTCATTTAGTAACAGAGAGGGTTCGTTCACAATAACCTTGCCATATTCAAAGACTGTTCTTGCAGATTATTTGCTGGTAAACAGAAGCGCGTTATCGAAGGAGCTTCACAAAATGGCGAATGAAGGCATTCTTGCAATTAACGGGCGAGAAATAGAATTAAAAGTGTAAATCAACCCATATTGCCGCCTGCACTCTTAGGAGTGCGTTCTTTTATTGACATTACCTATTGCAACGTGTAAAATAAGTGGGTGGTGCTATTCCACTATATATTATTAAGGAATTAATTATGAACAATTCTGATAACAACATTACACAAATGCCGACACCGGGCTCATCGGAGCAGCCTTCGTCTCCTGCAAGCCCATCTCCGACAAGTCCGTCTCCGGTAAGTCCGTCACCTGCAAACCCATCACCGGCAGCACCGGGTCCGGCACATAATACTCCCGGCGGACAAGCCCCATACCCTGCTCCCGGTCCGACCCCGATTCGCCCGGGTGGTGTTCCATACGCGTATCAGCCTCCGTACTACTCATATCAGCCGCGAGAAAAGCAACCGTTTACCATTACGGATGTATATATTATAATCGGTTTTGTACTGTCAATCCTTGGTGTATTTACTTATGCAGTGATTTTTCTCCCGGCAGGCATTGCATTTTCAATAGTCGGATTTGTAAAAAGAACAAATGTCAGGACTCTCGGCTTATCCGTTGCAGGTATTGTCGTTGGTGTCGTTGCTTGTTTTATAAGGATATTTATGATTTTACATGACCTCGGGCTTATCCCCGATTGGCTCAGCTCAGGTATATTTTACTAAATCTCTGTAGGAATATTTAACCTGATTTTAGTGAACTAAGGAGAATCGCTAAATGAAAACATTCATAGTTGCAATCCCATTTTTCGACTCGGATATGTCGGTTCTCGCTTATAGGCTCAACTCCAGAAGCGGTCAGAAATTGATTGGTATGATGGTTGAAGAAATGAGCGTGTCTGATGCTGTCTTGACACCCGGTCTTGACCTTGTTAAAACCATTGGCGTAGAACCGCTCACGGGCGGCACTCCGCTCTTTATCGATATTAATGAATATCATCTTTTAATGAGAATCCCGATTGTTCTCAATATTGAGCCTGAGCTTCTTGTTTGCGTGCTGTCAAACAGAATCAACCCCGACGTTGCTGTATTAGAAAAATGCAAAGAGCTCAAAGACCTTGGCTTCAAAATTGCAATCGAAGGCTTGCCGGAAGGCCTGACAGCAAACCCGATGTTTGAGTATATTGACTATATTATCGTCGATATTCGCGATTTCCCGATGGATGCAAAGTTCACAGCAACGATGAAAGCTCTTGCACAACTCAAGCAAGTAGTTCTTTCAAATATCCCTGATATGGATAAGTTCGAGTCACTCGCAGGGCTTAGAAACACCCTATACTCAGGAAACTTCTTCAATCAACCTATCACAAAAGGTGCAAGCAAAATATCTCCGATAAAAATAAACGCACTTACGCTGCTTAAACGCATTAATGAAGATGACTTTGATTTGGGTGATATCGCTGATACAATCGGTCGTGACCCGTCATTGTCCATATCTCTTCTGCGTTTTATCAATACAGTTATGCCGAGGCAAATTGAATCAATCAGAAACGCTGTCGCAATTCTCGGGCAAAAAGAAGTTAAGCGTTGGGCAACAGCCGCAATATCCATTCAGCTTGCAGACGATAAACCAAACGAGATAACAAAGCTCTCACTTATCCGAGCCAGATTTGCCGAAAACCTTTCAAAAGCATTCAGTATCGGCGTTTTTGCCCCGAGCCTGTTTATGATGGGATTGTTTTCACTTCTTGATGTTATCCTCGAAAGACCTATGGAGGAAGCGGTCAAGGAGGTCGCGCTCGACGATAGTGTCAGAGCCGCGCTGGTTGATAAATCAGGCGACCTTTATCATATTCTTGAGTTTATAAACGCTTATGAACACGCAAACTGGGATGCAATAGCAATTACAATGGTTAAATACGACCTCGAGCTTGAAGAGGTAACAACAGCGTTTATTGATGCTCTAGTCTGGTACAAAGCTCTTCTTGATGCCATTGAAGGCGATGAAGAGGACACCACCGCAAAGAAAAAGAAATAACATATACATAAAAGAACAGAGTCGTACAGTGAAGTGCACGGCTCTGTTTTTATATGCTTCTAGTTTTATTATGTGCTTTGCGTGAGCTCAATAAGGTCTAGCTCAAATAACATGATTAGTGCTTTAAGCACATTTTCAGTATGACCTGATGTAATTGCTACGCTGAAAAACAAGTCCTGTGGAGTAACTCCGAGCTTTGAAAACAATGGACTTCTCCCGATGTTTATGCCCATTATTTGCATACTGCCGCCATCCTCATGAGGGTCAAATATCATATACTTTGCATTTTCTATAATTAACTCATACTCCACCGGATTCTTTGCTTTAATTTCTTCAAGCATCTCTTCCATTGGTCGTAAAAAGCCGCTGATATTGTGAGCTCTCAATAAATCCTCATTTGCTATAAAGACATCTATTGCTCCAACTGCAACCATTGCAAATGTTCGTTGTACATCAGCCGCCACCGTTGCTATGTCATTCGGGTCAGATATATGTAATGAGATTGATACTTCTTCATTTAATTCTTTATCAACAAGAAGCTCGGTAAGTCTATCCGAGAGCTCTGTTATTTGCTCATGTGTTACAAACCCTGAGTTCCATGAAACATATAATATCGGCTTAGAGGGTGGGTTAAACACCCATGTATTAAGCAGCGCTCCTATAATAACCAATACAACAGCAGAAACAATAATATAATACTTATAGTAGTCCCAAATAAACTCAAGCTTTTTCCCAAAGGGAAGCTCCTTCAATTTCTGCTTATCGGTCCGGTCTTTGTCTTTGGGCGGAGCGGCGGATGCTGCCTCTTCTTGTGGTGCTTCCGTTGTTTCTGTTGTTTCCGGCATTTTAATACCTTCCCTTGTTTTTTGCATTCAGCGTGCGTTTCATTATAATGCTTTTTTATATACTTTGCTATAGGTATATAAATTTCTTTATTTAATAATTAACAATATCTTGTTATAATGGTGTGGACTATTAGAAAGGATGTGCGTATCTATGATGAAGCTTGGGCTGCTTTCCGCTATTTTACCCGACTACACCTTTGAGGAGGTGTTTGATTACGCTGCGAGTGTCGGCTTTAAATGTGTTGAGGTCTGCTGCTGGCCTGTCGGCTCGGCGGCGCGGCGTTATGCAGGTGTAACCCATATTGAAGTTAATGGTATATCACGTGAGAAGATGGATTATTATCTCGATTATGCGGAAAAAAGCGGTGTTAAAATCAGCTCGCTTGCGTATTATCCGAATCCTCTAGACAGCGACCTTGAAGCGCGAAAAGTCGCGGTTGACCATATCATGACACTTATCGATGTCTCCTCGCAGATGGGCATAAATATGATAACCACGTTCATTGGCAAGGATAAATCTAAATCCGTTGAGGAAAACTTGGCGCTGTATAAAGAGGTCTGGACTCCTATTGTACGCTTTGCCGAATCAAAGAATGTCAAAATCGCTATCGAAAATTGCCCGATGTATTTCACGAAGGACGAGTTTCCCGGCGGAAATAATCTTGCTTCAACCCCTGCAATTTGGAGAGAAATGTTTAAGCTGATTGACAGTCGTAATCTCGGCTTGAACTTCGACCCGTCGCATTTTTGCCTCCTGATGGCTGACTATATTAAGCCGATTTACGAGTTTCGTGACAGGATTTTCCACATACATCTCAAGGATATGAAGGTTTGTCAGGATAAGTTAAATGAATATGGTGCTTTCTCTTATCCGTCTCTATGGCACACTCCTAAGCTTCCCGGTCTCGGATGTGTAGATTTCGGAGCTTTCTGCGGTGCTTTGAATGAGATTGGTTTTGACGGCTATGCTTGCGTTGAGATTGAAGACAGGGCATTTGAGGGTTCAATTGAGAAAACAAAAAGCGGCATTGAGCAAAGCTATCGTTATATGAGGCAGTTTGTATAATATTAATCACTTTGTGGGAGTTGTGTAATATGAAAAAATATTTTGTTGGTATTGATTTAGGCGGAACTGATATTAAGGTTGGGGTAATCGATGATGAATATCGCATTGTTTCCAAGCATCTTGTTCCGACACAGGCGAAGCGGTCAATAGATGAGATTGTTGCCGATATGGCTGCTGCCGGTAAGACTGCGGTTGAGAAGGCAGGCTTAAAGGAGTCCGATATCATTCATGTCGGCATTGGTGTGCCCGGTTCGGTTAATTCAAAGACTAATAAGATTTTGCTCGCGCCTAATTTGAATTGGAAGAATATTGATTTTATTCCGCTTTTTAAGCGGTTTTGGGATGTTCCCGTTTTTCTCGGCAATGATGCGGATGCTGCGGTGCTTGCCGAGGTGTATGCCGGAGCCGCGAGAGGGTATGATTATGCAATAATGCTTACACTCGGGACCGGCGTAGGCGGCGGCTTTGTGCTAGATAAGAAGCTGTACACAGGCTTCGGTTTGGGCACAGAGCCGGGGCACACCATCATTGTGGCTGATGGGGTGCAGTGCGCGTGCGGCGCGAAAGGTTGCCTTGAGGCGTACGCGTCGGTTACGGGGTTAATTCGTGAAGCGAAGCTGATAATGGCGAAGTACCCCGACTCCTTGCTCCACAGCCTTTGCGGTGGAGATGATTCCCGCGTTAACGGCAAAATCATTTTTGATGCCGTGCGGCAGGGAGACGAGGCGGCAAACATTATTGTTGCCGATTACGTCAAGTACCTTGGCGTTGGCATTGCGAGTCTTTGCAATGCGCTCAAGCCCCAAGTTGTTATACTTGGGGGTGGCGTCTGCCACGCAGGCGAGCCACTATTCGGTCCGTTGGACAAAATAGTGGAGTCGCTGATATTCAGCACCGACGACGGCGGCATGCCGCTCATCGTACGTGCCGAACTAGGCAACGACGCCGGAACAATCGGCGCCGCCCTCTTCGGAATCTAAAATGTGCCAGGGGAAACACTAGAGTTTCTTTAATGGCTCGCTTGCGAGACTATGGGGACTGGTTCTCCTGTCTCCTTTTCCTATTCGACCAATGCGAGTCTTGCTTCTACGGCGAGCTCGTCGCAGCGGTTGTTGTGTTCGTTGTCTGAATGACCTTTGACCCACTCGAAGGTCACTTTGTGCTTTTCGAGGAGCGGGATAAGTTTAATCCAAAGGTCGGGGTTTTTTACCTCGCCGCCTTTGCGTTTCCATCCTTTTGCTTTCCATGATTCAAGCCAGCCGAGGTTGACGGCGTTTGCGACATATTGCGAGTCAGTATAAAGAATAACCTCGCATGGCTGCTTTAATGCCTCAAGAGCCTCAATCACCGAAGTCAACTCCATGCGGTTATTTGTGGTGCTCATCTCGCCGCCGCTGAGTTCTTTTTTATTCTCACCGTACATGAGAATCGCACCCCAACCACCGAGACCCGGATTACCGCTGCAAGCACCATCGGTGTAAATTTGCACTTTTTTCATTACTCTGTTGCTTTCACTTCAGCTTCACCATCAGCTTCATTAACTTCGTCTTCGTCCTCTTTTTCTGTTCGTGCAATTGAAATTACACGAGAATCACCTTGAGTTCTCATAAGACGTACACCTTGAGTGGAGCGTCCGATTATACGAATATCGGTTGCTGCCATGCGGATTATTGTTCCGTCGTTGGATATTATCATAACGTCATCGTTATCATCTACAACCTTGATATCTGCAACCTTACCTGTTTTGTCGGTTATCGTTTGGTTCTTTTTACCATAACCGCCGCGGTTTTGAGCTTCACCTTCACCACCGCGTAAATACTCGCTTATTTCCGTTCTTTTGCCGAAGCCCTTTTCCGTAACGGTGAGGAGTGCTCCGCCTTCTCTTGCGCGTGCTGCACCAACGCAATAGTCGCCTTTGCGAAGGCGTATTCCGCGAACGCCTGCAGCGGCTCTGCCCATTGCACGCACATCAGTTTCATGGAAACAGATTGCAATTCCGTTATACGTCGCTATCAAAATCTTTTGATTACCGTCTGTATCACGCACAGAAATCAGCTCATCATCTTCGCTGAGCGTAATTGCTCGAATACCGACATTCTTAATGTTCCGCAGCTCCATCATTTTCATACGCTTGACAGTACCTTTGCGTGTTACCATCACAAGATACTCATCATGAGCGAACTCACGCATACGAATCATTGCGGAAACCTTTTCACCCGTTTGCATCGGCAGAATGTTTATTATATTCGTACCTCGTGCCTGGCGACCCGATTCGGGTATTAGATACCCCTTCTTACGATAAACCTTGCCGTGGTTTGTGAAGAATAGAATATAGTCATGTGTTGAAGCTGTGAATAGTGTTTCAACATAATCCTCTTCTTTTGTGGTCATTGCTGTAATGCCGCGACCGCCGCGTCTTTGTGCTCTGTATGTATTTGCAGGCATTCGCTTAATATAACCTGCGTGAGACAGAGTGTAGACACATTCTTCTTCATCGATTAAATCCTCGATGTCGATTTCATCTTCGACAACGGCGATTTCCGTGCGTCTTTCGTCGCCGTATTTGTCTCTGATTTCGGTAAGTTCTTCGATAAGAACCGCATCGAGCTTCTCTTGACTGCCGAGCAGCATTAAATAATATTCAATCATTTTTTGAAGCTCGTTGTATTCCTTTTCGATTTTCTCAATTTCAAGCCCTTGCAGGCTGCGCAGACGCATTTCGAGGATTGCCTGTGCCTGAATGTCGCTGAGGTCAAATCTTTCCATTAAACGCTCTTTTGCGTTGTCATAGCTTGTGCGAATGATTTGTATTACCTCGTCGATGTTGTCACAGGCAATACGCAGACCCTCAAGAATATGAGCACGTTCGCGTGCTTTTTTGAGGTCGTACTCGGTGCGTCTGCGGACAATCTCACGTTGGAACGTGATATACTCCTCAAGCATCTGCTTGAGAGACAAAATGCGTGGCTGCGACTGGTCGTCGACAAGAGCCAGCATTACGATTGCAAACGTAGTTTGCATCTGCGTCTGTGTAAACAGACGATTGAGCACAACCTGTGCATTTGCATCTCGCTTCAGCTCGATGACGATACGCATGCCGTCTCTGTCGGACTCGTCACGCATTGCCGCCAAGCCTTCAATACGCTTGTTTTTGACGTTTTCCGCAATCGATTCGAGCAAGCGCGCTTTATTAACCTGATACGGAAGCTCCGTAACAATGATACGTGTACGCCCGGTTGAGAACTCTTCCATCTCCGTTCTCGCCCTGACACGTATACGCCCTCGCCCTGTAGCATACGCAGCTCGCATACCTGCTCTGCCCATGATAATCCCGCGTGTCGGGAAATCCGGACCCTGAATATACTCCATGATATCATCAAGCTCCGCATCAGGATTTTGCATAACATGGACAACCGCATTAATAACCTCAACGAGGTTATGCGGTGGTATATTCGTCGTCATACCAACAGCAATACCACTCGAGCCGTTAACCAGCAGGTTCGGGAATCTGCTCGGCAGCACACGCGGCTGCTTGCGTGTATCGTCATAGTTCGGGTCCCAATTAACGGTTTCTTTCCCGATTTCCCTAAGCATTTCATCAGAAATCTTGGATAAACGCGCCTCGGTATAACGCATTGCCGCAGGTGGGTCACCATCAACAGAACCGAAGTTACCATGTCCTGAAATGAGCAGATATCGCATCGAGAAATCCTGCCCCATACGAACCAAAGCATCGTAAATGGACATATCCCCGTGCGGATGATATTTACCCATGATATCACCGACCGCAGTAGCCGCCTTACGGAAAGGCTTATCGCTTGTCAGACCGCTCTCATGCATCGTATATAATATACGGCGATGAATCGGCTTGAGACCATCGCGGACATCTGGCAATGCCCTGTCGATAATAACCGACATAGCATACGTCAAAAACGACGTTTCCATTTCATTTTCAAGTGGTGTAACAATTATCTTTTGTTCAGGAAAACTAATATCCCCTGTTTTCTCTTTCTTCGGCATAATAACCCCTTATTATCAATAATCTAGGAAATATTGCACTCAATTATTTCCCGTGAAAACCGGTTTTCACTACATATCTAAGTTTATCGCATACTTTGCGTACTTCTCTATATACTCCTTACGCGGCTCAACCTTTTCACCCATAAGAACCGTAAACACCTCGTCTGCTTCAATAGCATCCGTCATTTCAATGCGCTTGAGCACTCGCGTTTCCGGATTCATCGTTGTATCCCACAACTCGTGAGCATCCATCTCACCAAGACCTTTATTCCGCGAAACGTCAACCTTACCTTTTCCGTCCTCGCCACGCATTTCAACAAGTGCTGTTTCTAGCTCCTTATCATCAAGCGCCCAACGTATGCTCTTCCCTCGAGAAAGCTTATAAAGCGGTGGCTGCGCAGCATAAACATAACCGCCCTCAATCAACGGCCGCATAAAGCGGAAGAAAAACGTCAAAAGCAACGTTCTGATATGACTGCCGTCAACATCAGCGTCCGCCATAAGGATAACCTTATGATAGCGAAGCTTCGACTCGTCGAAGTCCTCGCCAATCCCGGCACCAAGTGCAGTAATAACAGGTGTCAGCTTCTCATTGCCGTAAACCTTATCGGCACGAGCCTTTTCAACATTAAGCATCTTACCAAACAGCGGTAAAATTGCTTGAAAACGGCTATCCCTGCCACCCTTTGCACTGCCGCCGGCACTATCGCCCTCGACGATATAAATCTCCGTCAAGGTCGGGTCTGCCTCATTACAATCGGCAAGCTTGCCCGGGAGCGACATACCCTCAAGCGCATTCTTGCGCCTAATGTTCTCCCGTGCCTTCCGCGCCGCCTCCCGCGCTCGCGACGCAGTGATCGCCTTATCGAGAATCGACCGTGCGACCGAAGGATTCTCCTCAAAAAACGTCGCAAGCTTCTCGGTAATCAAGCCATCAACAAACGACCTGATTTCGGAGTTCCCAAGCTTAGACTTCGTCTGCCCCTCAAACTGGGCTTCCATCAGCCTAACTGAAATAACAGCCGTAACACCCTCGCGGCAATCCTCGCCCGAGAGCTTATCTTCGCCTTTTAATAAATTAGCTTTTTTACCATAGTCATTTATAACCCTTGTAAGAGCAGCCTTAAACCCCGTCTCATGCATACCGCCGTCGGGAGTATTTATATTATTTGCAAAACTCAGCAAAAACTCATTATATACATCACCGCAATACTGGAACGCAATCTCCGCAGTCGAATCGCTACGCTCCTCTGCAAGGAAAATAACATCATCATGCAGCGGCGTCTTATTGCGGTTAATATATTGAACAAACTCAATAATACCACCCTCGTAGCACATCGAATCCTCTGTCGTTTGCCCCTCACGCTCATCTTTGACCGTAATACGAAGCCCACCGTTAAGAAACGCCTGCTCACGCATACGTGTACGTAAGACTTCATAGTTGAAATTACATTCGTCAAATATCTCATCATCAGGCTTAAAAGTAACCTCTGTGCCTGATTTATCTGTTTTGCCGACAATCTTAATTTCTTGCGTAATATCACCGCGTGAAAACTTCATTTCATGTATCTGTCCGCCTCTATGCACACGCACAACAAGCCATTCTGAAAGCGCATTAACAACAGAAGCACCAACACCATGCAGTCCGCCCGAGACTTTATATCCACCGCCGCCGAACTTACCGCCTGCGTGCAAAACCGTAAATACAACCTCAAGAGCACTTGTACCTGTCTGCTCCTGAACATCAACAGGAATACCCCTGCCGTTATCAGTTATATGCACAGTCCCGTCATTTTTGATAATCACAGATACTTCATCGCAAAACCCTGCCAGTGCTTCGTCAATTGCGTTATCAACAATTTCATACACAAGGTGATGAAGCCCCGATGCCGATGTTGAGCCGATATACATACCGGGTCTTAAACGAACCGCTTCAAGCCCTTCCAGTACTTGTATATGCGAGGCATCATAGTCCTCTATTTCGCCGTTTATGGTATTATTTACATCTTCTGCCATTAATAATTCGCCCCTTTATTCAAACCGCATTATTCATATCGTATTGATTCAGTACGCTTTAAAAGTGTCTGCGGTGATAATTGTGATAAATATATTTTCTTTACATTGTCTCTGTTACTTACAATAAATGACCTTGGAAGCTCATCCGAAACATTTATAACCTCGCCTGCCTTCTGTGCATTATTCAGAAAGTTTCGTGTTGTTTTTGACCCGGTTGTATTATCCAAATCGAAAACCCCTATAATATCTTCTTCCGAAACAACGACATTTTGCCCCAAATGCAGGTACATTATACAATTCTCCCATTCTCAATCCGTAATATGCTTCCTTTAAGCTCACCTGAAATCATTGTATCATCGCAGCAAGTTATAAATACTTGTCCGGTCATTATTCTGCCGAGAATAAAGCTTTGTCGCTTTGCGTCCAGCTCCGAGAGCACATCGTCCAGCAGCAGCACCGGGTATTCGTTTTTGTCATCAAAGTGAATATCCCTCTCAGCCAGCTTTATAGAAACGGAAGCCGTGCGTGCCTGACCTTGTGATGCGTACTTTCGTGCAGGAGCTTCGTTAATATATATTTCCAAATCATCCTTATGTGCACCCGATAGACACAAACCCGACCTAAGCTCTGCTGTTCTATGTTCGCGTTGGTGCTGTAATAACTCTGGCAACAATTCTGTCGGCTTTTTGCCACTAGCATCCATTCGGCCTACGGTTTTATATTTTATGGATAACTCCTCAGTACCGTCTGAAAACTCATTATGAATAACTGCTGCTCTTTTTGATAACCCTTCGGCATACGCCGCTCTGTAATATATTAAACGCGCACTTTGCTCCGCCAGCCGTAAATCAAAATCATCAAGAAGCTCAAGTAATGCCGGTTTTTCGTGATAATCCTTTAAAATGCGTGTCTTATTCTCATAAAGCTTATTAAAATCTGTCAGTGCCGCAAGATATCCCGGGCGAAGCTGTGAAAGGCAATTATCCATCATCTTACGCCTCACGGAAGCTCCATCTTTTATCAGTGTCAAATCATCGGGACAAAATAATACGGCTGTAAGCCTTCCTGCAAGCTCTGCTGCTTTTTTAAGTTTTGAATCATTTGCGTAAAACTCCCGACGACGCTCACGAAAAATCCGTGCCTCAAGCGTTTGTTCCCGCTCATTAGAAACGATGCTTGCACGGACGTTTGCACCATCACATTCAAAATTGATTAACTCTTTATCACTTGTCGAGCGAAATGAACGCCCTGTCGTCAGATAATATATAGCTTCAACAATATTTGTTTTTCCTTGAGCGTTGCGTCCCGAAATTACATTAACGCCGTCGCCGAACTCTGCTTTTAAATCAAAATAATTACGAAATCCATCGAGATATAACTCGTTTACTATCATATAGTCTTGCTCTTTATCAGAATAACGTCATTTCCCACACGCACAACGCTTCCCGGTCTTATCTTTTTTCCTCTGGAGGTACATACCTCTTTGCCAACAAGTACATCACCGTTTTGAATGATAAATTTCGCTTCGCCGCCTGTAGAAGCTATAGATGCAAACTTCAAAAGTGAATCCAGTTTAATATACTCACCCGTAATGTTAACAGTTCTTGCACCTTGTACCTTAACCTTCATAAGCCTTTAGTCTCACTGGAAGAATCATATATAAGAAATTATTTGCATCGTTTGCCGGTGAAATAATACATGGAGTAACCCCTGAATTAAGTTCGAGAGTAACATCGTCTGATGGAGCTGCTTTTAATGCTTCAAGTAAATACTTATCGTTAAATCCTATTTCAAGACTTTCTCCATCGCCGCTTATTATGCACTCATCATTTGCTTTACCTAATGCAGATACGGAATGAAGCTTAACAATACCGTCGCCAAAAATACATCTGACCGGACTTTTAAGCTTATCACTGATTATTAGCGAGACACGTTCAACAGCAGAAATAAGCTCGTCTTTTTCAACTTTAATCTGATATTTTGATTGCTGCGGAAGAGAATTTTTATAATTCAAAAAGTCTCCTTCAAGCCTGCGAGAAATTAATATTGTATCATCTATCATAAAAATAATATGCTTTGAACCAAGTTTAATAGTTACTTGGTTATCACCGTCAGAAATAATTCTTTCTACCTCTGCAAGAGCAGTTCCCGGAACTACAAAACTAAGCTCAGAAGCATCTGTATTATCAAGAGGTTCACGCCGCAATGCCAATCTATAGCCGTCAACTGCAACGATTGTTAAATATCCCTCTCCTGTTTCAAACAATGCACCGGTATGAATTGGGCGTGATTCATTATCACTGACAGCAAAGTTTGTTTGCGAAATCATTTTTTTAAGAACAGATTCACTTATTTCTATTGTATCTTGCTCATCAATGGTCGGCAGCTCCGGATAATCTGATGTTGGAGAACCATGTACCTCAAAGTCACTGACTTCACTGCTAATTTCAGCTACATAACCGGAGTTTACCGAAACAGTTACATATTGACCCGGCATTTTTCTTATTATTTCTCCGAATAAACGGGCATTAAGAACAATTCCTCCCGGCTTTTCAACTTCAGCAGGAACATTTGTTACAATCCCTGTTTTTAGGTCATATCCTGTTATTCTTACATTATCATTTTCAACTTCAAGAAGAAGTCCTTCAAGGAGCGGTATCGGGCTCTTTGTAACTGCCGCTCTGGATGCTGTAAGGATTGCACTTAGCAATAAAGGCTTTTCACATGTAAATTTCATAGTTATGAATATTCCTTCCTTGTTAACTCTTTTTCTTTTTGTAATATATAAATATTATTTTTATAGTAGGAGATGTAGTAGTAATAAAAAATGTGGAAAAAGCAAATTTCTCTTTTAATATCAATAATTTTAACATGGTATAACTTGTGGATAACTAAAAACAAAAAACTACTATTAAAAAATATTAGGACTTATCCACACAAATTAACAGAACATAACACTAAAATGTTATTAACTCAGACACTGAATTTTCTATGTCGACCTGTTTGAAACCTTGTAATTTATATTTGAGGTAATATCTCTTATAAAGCTTGAAAATTCATTTTCTTCTTTGATTTTCTTTTCAATTTTCTTTACTGATGACATAACGGTTGTGTGGTCTCGTTCAAATACGCCGCCGATGTCTTTAAGAGATAGATTTGTAAGCTTTCTGATGAGATACATTGCAATTTGTCTGGCAAGAACAATATCTGCAACCTTGCTTCGCCCTTTTATATCTTCGCTTGAAATTGGATTTGGTGATAGCTTAAAGCTCTTTGCCGTTTCTTCAATAATGTCTTCAGTGGTTGGAATAAGATATCTTTCGCCCTTGAACATCACTTTTAAATGAGCTTTAACAGATTCTACGGTAATCTCGTCGTTCATCAGGTCTCTGTATGCAATTATCATTTTAACTGCACCTTCAAGTTGTCTCACGTTTGAATCTAAATTATCTGCAATATAATATGTTACATCATCGGGTAAAATAACTCCAAGCTGTTTCGCTTTGTTTCTTATTATTGCAATACGCAGCTCTTCGTCGGGAGGTTGGATATCAGCTCTGAGACCTTGGTCAAAGCGTGATTTGAGTCTGTCGTCTAAATCAAGCATTTCTTGTGGAGGTCTGTCTGATGTAAAAACAATTTGCTTGCCAAGTTCATATAAGGTATTAAAAGTATTAAAATACTCTTCTTGTGTGCTTCGTCTGCCTGCAATGAACTGAATATCGTCCATCAGGAAAAAGTCAGCGCTCCTGTATTTCTCACGGAATTCAACATTTTTACCTTGCTGAATGGCTGCAATCAGCTCGTTTGTAAAATCCTCGCCTCTTACGTATATAACATTGTAATGCGGAAATCTGCTTTCAACGGCTTGCCTTATTGCATAAAGCAGATGTGTTTTTCCCAATCCGGATTCTCCGTAAATAAAAAGAGGATTATAGCCTTGCTTTTTACTTCCATCGGAAACTGCCAGAGCAGCTGCGTGTGCAAATTTATTTGAGTTACCAACAACAAAGTGTTCAAATGTATACTCGTCAATACTCAAATAATCGGGGTCCTCTTTGGTTTCATTCATTGCATTAAGCCCATCATCATCGAGTATGACAACGTCTGAATCCCCCGTAGAAAATAAATCATTTAGTGCACTTTTTATTGTGCCTGCAAATCTTTCTTCGATAACTTCTTTTTTATATGTAGAAGGTGTATGAAGAATTAATCTGTTGCTTGATAGCTCAACAGCACTGCAATCATCAAACCAGGTTGAAATTGCAGTTTCTGTTAAATCTTTTCTTAAAATGTCTTGTACCTTGCCCCATATATCGACGGCGGAATTCATATAAAGTTTCCTTTCGGCTTATCAGTGAGCGAATGCTTTAAAATCAATAACATTTCGCACATTTCATTCTACCAATTTTATATGGAAAAAGCAAGTATAAACGACGAAAAATAGTCGAAAAAAAGTCGCTTCGCACCTTTATTCAGTACGAAGCGAACACATTTTTATTTTAACCAAAAATAAATAAGCGAATATCAGCATAAAAAAGCTGCTATTTGCTTGCCATTGCGTTAATTTGACGTGCCATTGCACTCTTTCTGCGAGCAGCTTTGTTCTTATGAATAAGATTCTTTGTTGATGCACGGTCAACTGTTTTCGCAGCAACCTTGTATGCACTTTCAGCTTCTTTAACATCGCCGGATGCAATTGCAGCGTCAAACTTTTTATTGTTTGTTTTCATCAATGACCTTGCAGCTCTGTTTTTCGCAGTTGTTTTTTCAATAAGCTGCGCTCTTTTAGCAGATGATTTAATATTAGCCATTTTTCAAATATCTCCTCTCGATAAGAGTAAAAGTTATGTAAATTAAGTCGCGAAAGCAATAATACCACCTGACCGCACGAAATGCAAGCTTTTTTTCCGATTATCGTTTATAATGGCAGAAAGGAGGGTTACTTATGTCTGTTTTGAATGTGATAAATGAAAGAACAAGCTACCGCGGAGGGTATGAGAACACGCCTGTTCCCAGAGAGGATTTGAAAAAAATCATGGAAGCCGGGCTTGCTGCACCTTCAGGGTGTAACACACAAACGACGAGTTTAATTGCAGTTGATGATACAGCGCTGCTCTCGAAGTTAAAAGAAGTTATCGACTCCGAGTTTGAGATAAAATCCCCTGCAATAATTTGCGTTCTAACTCAAGCCGTGCCTGCATACAAAGATGTGTGCTTTAATGTGCAAGACTACTCAGCTGCAATTCAAAATATGCTCCTCGCGATAGTCGAACTTGGTTACGAGACCTGCTGGGTCGAAGGGCAAGTCACAGACGTCCACAAGCACGGCAAAAAAATGGCAGCCATCCTCGGCGTCCCCGACAACTTTGAGCTCGTATGCTTCCTCCCCATCGGCACCCCCACAGATCCCCGAAAACACGTAACCAAAAAACCCTTCAAAGAAAGGGCTTGGTTTAACGGCTTTATGAAATAATTTTACCCATTTCGCATATAGTGAAATATATACTGTTGGGCGGTGCCGGCGTATGGGGAGAATATGTTTGGGTTGAAATCGGAGCCGTAGTGTGTTGCAACGGCTCTTTTCATCCATACGTCGAGCGGGAATGCATCGAGTCTATGAAGACCGAACAGCATTACGCAATCAGCTACCTTATCACCTACGCCATGCAGTTTTTTCAGTGCTTTTCGGGCAATCTCCGGCTCATTGTCAGCGAGCTCATCAAGGTTTATTTTACCGCACGTTATGTCTTTAGCTGCTTTGATAATATACTCAGCTCTGTAACCGCAGCGAAGCGGTGCAAGGTCTTCTGCATTGATTGCAGATAGGGTTTCAGCAGAAGGGAAGGAATAATAGCATTTCCCCTCAAACATAATAACATTTCCAAACTTCTCACATAGAGTATTTATAATCGACTTTATTCTCGGAATATTGTTATTTTGTGAGATTATAAAAGAGCACAAAGCCTCCCACTTCTCTTGTTGTAATATACGAATACCTTTACCATAATCTGTTGCTTTTTGCATAAAGTCATCAATACAGAGCTTCTCACGAATAGTAGAATAATCGCGGTCAAGGTCAAAATACTTTTGCCACACAGCATCAAACTCTTTAAGAGTCGCAGAGATAAAAACACTGTCACCACATTGCCGAACTCTTGCAGCACACCCGAAAGCTATACCAATATAGCTGACAGGAATTTGATTACACTCGCTACTATATTCAGAGTTTGCAGAAGCTTGCTCTCGCTCCCAACGAAAACACTGCCCACACTCGAAAGTCTTAGCAATGTCAAAATCGGAAACACCCGATATCTCTATTTCGTTTTTGTGGGTAATAATGTTCATGTATATTCCTATCTCACTCGTATTTTAGCACCTCATATAACCCTGTGACCGGGTTGCGATTATTTCTGTTTACGAAGATGCCTTTGCCTGTGCTGAGTACGGCGTATTCTTCACGTTTTAATTTATGATTTAGAATTTTCTCGGCTTTTTCGGCGACACATTTTCGTTGAGGGTCATCGTTTTTTAAGAAAGCGGGAGAGTTTTTCCCTTTTACCATTCCAAGCCAATCGTAAATCATGCAATCCTTTAGCGTCGCTGTATCAATATCGGGAAGCTCTGAGAAGAAGTTATACAACTCTACAATGTACTCCTCAAGTTGTTTTCCGCGATTAGGTATATTGCTGCCAAGCAAGTGCATTAAGTCAAAAGGAGCAATTCTTGTATTTTGCAATACATAGTCAAGCGTAGATAGGAAACGGTTCTTGTTACGAGTGCTTTGTAGAGCGTTTTCCGTTTGCTTCAAAATTAATAAATCTTTAACGCTGAGCCAAGGGCTGCTGATAATCTCATAAGGCGGTTCTTTATTGTATTTAATCCCAAGTGATTCAGCATCTTCGCGTAGCTTACTTCCGTGGAGTAATTTTAAGAATCCCAGTTGCAAATGGTGTGCATTTAATAAATAAGCCCGGTTAAAGCTCTTTTTGAAATCATCAAGAGTTTCATAAGGTAAACCTGCTATCAAATCGACATGGACATGAATATTTCCCATTTCCATCAGCTTTTTAACATTTTGCTCTGCTTTAATAATATCTGTTTGCCGCGAAGAGGCTTCCAGTGCAGGTGCATAAAAGCTTTGAAGTCCAATTTCAAATTGTATTCGCCCGACAGGAGCAGCTTCAAGCAGTGATAATTGATTCTCTGTGAACAAATCTGCAGCAACCTCGAAATGAAAGCAGCAATGTGTCTCAAGACCAAGAATAAACTCAAAAATTTCGTACGCACGCTCTGCATTACAATTAAAAGTCCTGTCAACAAACTTAATGGTCATTGCAGTAGATTTCGAAAGTATTTGAATTTGTTTCTTCACAAAATCTATAGGGAAATATTTGACATTACTGTCAGCTGATAAACAAAAAGCACACTGAAACGGGCAACCGCGCGATGTTTCAATATAAGCCAGTTTACTGCCCAAAGTCTCAAGAAACTCTGCGGTATAAGGATTCACAGGAAACCTGTCAAGGGGACGATTCCATTGTCTCGCAAGCGAGCCGTTGTTAGAACCAGAGTGGTTCTTTTGACAGGATAATATGTCAAGGGAACGGTTCTTCTGACATGAAGAAGAAAGTGAATCCAAAAATTGCGGAAAAACGTACTCGCCTTCGCCTTGCAAGACATGGTTGGCACCTTTATCCAGCCAATAACTTGCATTATTTGAAGCCTCCGGTCCGCCGAGAACAATAATGACTTCGGGTAAATTAACTCGCAACCGAGAAAGCAACACAGGCAGCATTGCAGCGTTCCAAATATAAGAAGAAATACCGATAATATCAGGATTATGTGATGTAACACTTTCAACAATTTCACTTGTGCTTTGATTAATCGTTGCCTCCAAAACACTCACATCATACGAAAATTGGGCAAATTGAGAAATGCCCTCAGCAATAACCCATACCGAAAGTGAAGAATGAACATATTTTGCATTTATCGCCAATAAAACAACTTTTTTCATTACTACCAATTTTCACAACGACCTGTCAAAAGAACCACTCTGGTTCTGACAACGGCTCGCTTGCGAGACAATGGAATCGTCCCCCTGACAGGTTTTTCTGAGTTCTTTAAAAAACTTTGTTAGAATTGCTCCGCATTCGTCAGCGAGAATGTCACCGGTTACTTTAGTTGACTGTCCGTAAGATTCCATGAAGATGTTTATCACGCTGCCACATGAGCCGGTTACCTCATCACGAGCTCCGTAATAGAGCTTGTCGATTCGCGACATAATGACTGCACCTGCACACATTGGGCAAGGCTCAAGCGTTACATACAATGAACAGCCGCTGAGCCGCCAATCGCCAAGAACCTCACATGCTTCTTCGATTGCTTCAATTTCTGCGTGTGCCGTTGCAGAGCGAGTCTCCTCGCGCCTGTTTCGCCCTCGTCCGATAACAGCACCGTTGCTGTCGACAACAACCGCACCGACAGGCGCTTCTCCGCACGAACCAGCTTCTGCGGCAAGCGAAAGAGCTAGCTTCATATAATAATCATGTTCATTCATAATGTTCTCCATTAAAGCTTTGCTAATTTTTCAAGAATAACGGAAAAATAGTCCGGTAGCTCGGTACTAAGCTCTATCAGCTCATTACGCGATGGATGTTGAAAACACAGCTTACGTGCGTGCAGGCACTGAGTTGACATACCGAGCTCAGGCTTTTTACGACCGTAAACAATGTCGCCGAGAATAGGAGTACCAAGATGTGCAAGGTGCACACGAATTTGATGTGTTCGTCCTGTTTCCAAGCGGCAGCGTATATGTGTATACTTGCCGAACCTTGATATAACCTCATAATGAGTTATGGCAGGGCGAACACCCTTATCCGCGGCAGAGCCTTTCTGCGCGAATACAGCCTGTCGCTTTCTATCGACAGGGTGGCGACCGATGGGCGCGTCAATGACGCCGCTATCGGTCTTTATATTGCCGCACACAACGGCTTCGTATTCCCTCACCAGCGTCCGAGAGGACAGCTGCGCAGCGAGGGAAACGTGAGCCTTGTCATTCTTTGCGGCAATAACAAGCCCTGACGTATCCTTGTCAATTCGGTGCACAATCCCGGGGCGCACAACGCCCCCGATGCCCGAAAGGCTGTCGCCGCAATGGTGCAGCAACGCATTGACAAGCGTACCGTCAGGGTGACCGGGTGCAGGGTGCACCACCATCCCGCGAGATTTGTTAACGACGATAACATCGTTATCCTCAAAAACAATATCGAGCGGGATATCCTGTTTTAACAAAACAGAATCATCCGGCTCGTCAATAACAACCTGATATACCTCGCCAACCGAAACCCTGTGGTTTTTCTTCACAGGAACACCGTTTAAGGTCACACCATCGGATTGCAAAAGCTTTTGCGCCGCACTTCTGGTTAAACCGGGGATTTTCTCAGTGAGAAAAATATCAATTCTATTCCCACCAAAATCGCTAAATACCGTCGTCGTCATCAAAACCGTATTCGCGCAGCAAATCATCTACGTTATAATCGTCAATGGATTCAAGCTCGGCATCCATATCGTCCAACGAAAACGACGAATCAGATGCTGTGTCGGTTTCCAAACCATAGTCGGAAGACATCGGCACACTATAATCCTCTATATCCTGCGATACTTGCGCAGCTACAGAAGCATCAACATCGGAATAGTCGCCATAACCAATCGCATCACTTTGCGGCTGAGCATAATCGCCACCTATATCAATGCCGTCAACATACTCATTTTCTGCATACTCATCAGCATATTCGCCCTCATCATACTCACCATCGTATTCGCTTTCGTCATAACTTACACGCTTCTTTTCGGTAGCAAGTTCGTTAACATCACCTTTAATCGTTAAAGCAATAAAATGAATAAGAAATGTGATAAACCCAAGGGTTATAAAGATATCAGCAATGTTAAAAATCGGAAAGTCAATAAACAAAGTTTTAAACATATCAACAACTTTTCCGTCATTGAAAATACGGTCAGCAAGATTGCCGACAGTACCACCGAGAACTGCAGCAAGCCCAAGTGTTCCCCAAAAGCCTTCGTTATATCTGAGCAAAATCATAATGAGAACAACCGCAGCAACAAAAGCAATACCTGCAAGTAACCACTGCTGCCCCGAAAGTATATTTAACATTGCACCGTCGTTTTCCCATCTGATAAGTCCGAGCACACCCGGTATTACATCGGGTCCGGCTTCGCCCAATTCAAGAGTCCGCATAATCCAACGCTTAAAAAACTGGTCAAGTGCAACTATAAGTCCTGCGAAAACAAAACAAAGCATACTATTGAACATCCTTTCCAATGAAGAACTAAATCATATCTATATATTTGTAACAACATCCAGGCATCGAGGGCACAATTCCGGGTGCTCCTCACTGTTGCCAACGTCCTTATCGTGCTTCCAACATCTTGCACATTTCGGCTTATCACTTGCAGCGACCTTAAAAGTAACATCTGAAAACTCACTTCCGACAGCGACATGAACATCGGAAACGATAAGCAGTGACTTATAGTCCTTATCAGCAATAGGCTCAAAAGCTTTAAATGCAGCTTCATCAAAACACATTGTAACTTCAGCTTCGAGAGACTTGCCGATTACTTTCTCAGTGCGCGCATTCTCTAAAGCTTTATACACATCCGTGCGCAGCTTCAAAACATTATCCCACTTAGCAAGCTGCTCGGCAGACAACGCATATTCGTCCTTAGGCTCGGGAATCGGATTATATAAAACGCTATCAGCTTCAGCACCGCTGCGATGCGGCAACAACGCCCAAATCTCTTCTGTTGTAAAAGCAAGAATTGGTGCGAGCATACGCACAAGCGAATCCAAGATTAAATAAATCGCGGTTTGAGCACTGCGGCGCAACAATCCATCAGCTTTGTCGCAATATAATCTATCCTTTATTATATCGAGATAAAAGTTAGACATATCAACCGTGCAGAAGTTGTGCACAGCGTGGTAAATTGTATGATATTCATACCGCTCATAAGAAGCCTTGACACTCTCAACAAGCTTATTCAATCGAGCTAAAGCCCATCGGTCAAGCTCCGGCATATCCTCGGGAGCTACGAGATTATTCGGGTCAAAATCACCTAAATTACCAAGAATAAACCTCGCGGTATTGCGGATTTTCAAATAAATGTCTGAAAGCTGCTTAGCAATGTCTTTAGACATACGTACATCGGTTCGATAATCGGTAGAAGCAACCCAAAGCCTGAGGACATCAGCCCCGTATTCTTTTAAGAACTCTTCGGGTGAGACAGCATTACCGAGGGACTTGTGCATAGCTTTTCCTTCACCGTCAACTGTCCAGCCATTAGTGATAATCCTCCTGTATGGAGCAACACCATTGACTGCAATACTTGTCAGCATTGACGATTGGAACCAGCCCCTGTATTGGTCTCCACCCTCAAGATAAAGGTCAGCAGGAAAGCTTAGATTTGGAAAATTACCCGAACTGAGTACATCGGCATGAGTCGAGCCCGAATCAAACCAACAATCAAGCGAATCAGAACCTTTTGAAAAACGGTCGGCATTACAATGAGGGCATTTAAAACCACTTGGCAAAATTTCGTTTGCTTCCATTTCATGCCATGCATTAGAGCCCTTGTCACCAAACAGCTTAGACACCGCATCAATTGATTCGGGAGTACAGACAGGCTTATCACAGACCTCACAATAGAACACCGGAATCGGCATACCCCAATGGCGTTGTCTTGAAATACACCAATCGGAACGCTCAACAAGCATGGCAATCATGCGCTCTTTACCCCATTCGGGAATCCACGCTATATCCTCACAAGCTTTAACTGCAGTGTCCTTCATCGCTTCAACAGAAGCAAACCACTGTTCGGTTGCCCTGAAAATTACAGGCTTTCTGCAACGCCAGCAATGCGGATACGAGTGAACTATTTCTTCAACCGCCAGCAATGCTCCGCTTTTATCCAAATCCTCAATAATTATATCATTGACCTTTGAATAATAATTTCCTTCGTACTGCAGAGCTTCTTCAGTCATGACGCCATGACCGTTAACGGGCATAACCATTGATATCTGAGGATATTTCTTACAAACATTAAAGTCATCAACACCGTGTCCGGGTGCGGTATGAACACAGCCGGTACCTGCATCGACAGTTACATGGTCTCCGAGAATCACAAGCGACTCGCGGTCATAAAACGGATGCTGTGTTGTCATAAGCTCAAAAGCAGAGCCCGGAAGCTTCTTGAGAATTTCAAACTTATCAATTCCGGCTTTTTCAAAAACACTTTTTGCAAGCTCGGCAGCGACGATATATACATCATTGCCCGCTTTACAAATAGCATATTCAATTTTTGAACCAAGACATATTGCAAGATTTCCCGGCAAAGTCCAAGCTGTTGTTGTCCATATCAATATACTCGCATTTTCTGCACCGGGAACATCAGCAAGCACACCTTTATCATCTTTAATCTTAAATTTAACATATATCGCCTTGCACGGAACGTCAGCATATTCGATTTCAGCCTCAGCAAGTGCAGTCTCATCGGTCGGACACCAATATACAGGCTTATGCCCTTTATATATATATCCTTTTTCATACATTTTTCCAAAAACGCGGACTTCTTCAGCTTCAAAAGCAGGAGCCATTGTCAAATACGGGTTATCCCAATCACCTATAACCCCGAGACGTTTAAATTGCTCACGCTGTCTGTCAACATATTCGGATGCAAAAGCTTGACAGGCATTACGAAATTCGGGAATGGACATTTTCTTCCTGTCAACCTTATTCTTTTTTGTTATTGCCGTCTCTATCGGCATACCATGGTTATCCCACCCCGGTGTATACGGGGCAAAGAAACCGGACATATTTTTATAACGAACAACTATATCCTTCAGGATTTTGTTAAGAGCATGACCTAGGTGTATATCTCCATTAGAAAAAGGCGGTCCGTCATGAAGAATATAAGACGGCTTTCCGGCATTTTTTTCCATGAGTGTCTCATAAACCTTTTTATCATAAAAAGCTTTAAGCATTTCCGGCTCTCGCTTAGGCAGAGCCGCACGCATTGGAAAATCAGTTTTTGGTAATAATATCGTTTCGTTGTAGTCCTGAGACACTTTAGTTATTTCCTTTAATCATCACTGTCGAAGTTAGCGCCAAATTTTAAATCGTCAAAATCAAACTTAGGTCTTGGCGAGATACGCTCATCATCTTCGCTAATCTCATCGTCCTCTTGTGTATAGAGCTTAACCGAACCATCATCATCTTCAAAAAGAGATGGCGGAGGATCGTTCGGAATTGTTGCAACCGGCTCGCTGACAAATTGCGATGAGCCTGTATCGTCAGACATTTGCCCGACAACCGAACTGATTTGAGAAGCTATATCATCAATTTCAAAATCTTGATTTGCGGCTGTTGGAATAGGTCTTGTATCTCCTGCGAGCATTGGGTCTTGTGCAGCGATATATGGGTCGGCAGCAGGAGCCGGTGCGGAAACGGGTTGCTCCGGAGCAGGTTGTGCTTGCTGTTGAACTGGCTGCTGTTGTGCCGATTGTTGTTGCTGCCTTGCAGCTTTGTTTTGCCCGCTTGCTTTTACCGTGCGACCTGCCTTTGCAGGAGCACCTTGCTTAGCATCGCCTCTTGGACCGACAGCACGGCGTGCCGCTTCAAGCCTTTCGAGAAACTCAGAATGCTTACGCATAACTGCTTGTGAAAACTCAATAAACTTTGCTGTTTCTTTTGTTGCAACCGAAAGACGCATTTCTTCTTCAGCAATACGTTTCTCTGTATCTGTGAGCTTTGCTTTTACTTCAGCGTCGGTTTTCATCAGCATTTCATCTTTAGCTCTGTTTGCCTCGTTAGTAATCTCCTCGCCCATACGTTGAGCAGTTAAAAGAGCCATTCTCATAGCATCCTCTGTTGAGCGGTACTCTTCAACCTTCTCAACGAGAACCTTTAGCTTACCTTTTAAAATTGCATTTTCTTTGTATAAAGCGTTGTAGTCATTTGATACAGCATCAAGGAAGTCATCGACTTCACCGGTGTCATATCCGTTTAACATGACCTTGTCAAAACCTTTTTCGCTGATATCTTGCGGAGTTAGCATTAGTACTCAATCCTTTCGGCGTCAAATTGCATCACAAACCCTGTGACACGTCTAGAAATATAGTCCGTTATTTTCAAGCTCGTCAATCAAATCACCCAGCAAATCTACATTATACGGCGTTATGAGATATGTATTGACTGCTACCTTCTTAATTTTTCCTTCTTGAGCATAAGCAACACCACTTAAAAAGTCTACAAGTCTGCGAGCGATATCCTTGTTTGTTTGTTCAAGATTTAAAACGACAGTATGACGGTCACGCAGATTATCGGCGATTTCAGCAGCTGCTTCAAACCGTTCAGGCTTAAACAGCGCGACTTTCAACTGAGCTGTTGCGTGTATATTTACAACTTTGTTGTTGCTGCGTTGCTCTTCAAAGCCGCCATAAGAGCTTCTTGCTTGTGCCGGCGTTCTCGGAGGCAGTGGTAGCTCGTCGGTCATTTTCGGTTGAAAATCGTCAAAGTCCTCTTCGTCGTCATAAGGCTTTGCAAGTTTCTTTAATTCGTTAAATAGTCCCAAATTTGGAGACCTCCTTTGCAGTTAGCGCTGACCAAAGAGTGCTGAGCCTATTCTAACCATATTTGAACCGGCTCTGATTGCGTCTACAAAGCTGTCGCTCATGCCCATAGACAGCAATCGCACAGAGACATTATCGTATTTTTTTGCTCTCATGTCAACAAAAAGCTTAAACATTGTGTCAAAATAGTGACAATTGTTTTCACTTTCACCATATATTGGGGGTATAGCCATCAGACCAAGCACCCTGATACCACTGGTTTTAGAAGCAATTGCGAGAATTTCTTCGGTTTGCTCAGGCATTACTCCCGACTTTTGCGGCTCTTTGCCGATATTAATTTCAATAAGCACATCTTGAACGATACCCAAAGAAACAGCTCTTTTCCCGATTTGCTCCACAAGAGCTCCGGACGAAACCGACTCAATCAAGTCACAAACACCGACTATTTTATTAACCTTATTAGATTGCAAATGACCGATAAAATGTAATGGTGCGCCACTATAAGCTCCAAAAGAGTGCTTTTCCATCAGCTCCTGTACTCGATTTTCGCCGATTGCTTCAACGCCTGCTTCAACTGCTTGACGAACATACTCCACAGGCTGTGTTTTCGTAACAGCAACAAGACTGATATCATTTCCGGTGCGTCCGGAAAGAACAGCAGCATCGTTTATTGCTTCACGAACCATTTTAATATTATCTGCAATATTGACGATATTAATACTTGAGTAACTCACAAAACTCCTCCATATCAGGCGATGCTCAAACCGCTAGGGAACAACCTTTCCGGGATATAAATTATTGCCCTTAACAATAATGATTGAATCAACACGCAACGGAGAACCCGTTTCTGCCCCGTCACGGACAAGATATCCTTCGCCGACCTCTCCCGGAGGATTTAATATTTCAACATAAACCTGCTCGGCATATCCCGACGTTTGAAGATAAATAAATGTTTTTCCCTCATCATCAAGATGAATAGCTTCTTTCGGAACTCTAATGCCGGAAATAACACCGTAAATTATCTCAGCTCTGAGTGAACGCAGACGGGCAATATCGTGAATCCCTCTGTCGCTTGAAAACAGGACAACACAAACTCCGTCCTCACGCCTTCCGATACTTTCAATGAGCATTTCTACCTCGGCATTAAAAGTGCCAAAGAAACGTACCATTTTCCTCTGACCGCTCGATAATTGAGAAGCGTCCTCGTGCTCCATTACAGCAGCGTAATACCACTTAAACTCTGTAATTATTTTACCCATACCATAGGTGCTGCCGGGATGCTCAAACTGCTCGATGAGCTCAGCAGGAGTCAGATTATGCAACATATTCGGATAAATATGCTCAAACCCATCAACAACACTCGAAAAAGTACCGCTTTCTTCTGAAACGACAGTTCTTGTTCCTATATTTCTGCTCTCCAGCTCTTCGAGTCTGCTTTTTAGTGTGGAAAGGTCTTCCTCAACAGTAAAAATAGTTGTTTCAACATTAAGTGTAATTTCGTCAAGTCTCTTAAAGTCATAGCTGTTAACAGCGTGGGAAAGATCCAAAACAGCATTAAAGCGTGCACTGTCATTTGAACCCCTTGCAGATTCCAATTGAGTTATTTTTAATCTTAATGAACGAATTTCAGCAGCAGTTTCAAGCGCATCAACACTTAAATACTCAACGCCTATTGCTTGTCCGCTTGCCACTTTTTCTCCCTCTGCAACAACAGGAATAACAGAAGAGCCTTCGTCATCAAGAACCATCTCTGTACGGACGATAAACCCCTCTGCCGAAAGTGAACCTTCAATTGAATAACGTATTGCCGATGTTACTGTATATGGATTAACAAAGGCATTGTAAAGATACACGCCGATATAGCACGCAACAGCAAGAAACAATACACCGCTTATTAACCTGATAAAAAAATCACTTCGTTTCATTAAGTAACCCCATTAATGAATTCAAACCTCTATCAAAATCCGGGACACTATCCCAAGTTATCCAATTAACATCGATATCGCGTCTGAGCCATGTAAGCTGACGTTTTGCATAACGCCGTGACTCCATCTTTATTATATCAATTGCCGTGTCAATATCACTTTTCTTGGCATTGTTTCCGAGAACTTCAGAAAGCTCCTTATATCCGATTGCTTGCATTGATGTATTTTTACGTGAGATACCCATTTCAAGTAATGAAAGAACTTCTGCTTCAAGACCGTTTTTAATCATTGTATCAACCCGGTTGTCGATTCTTCTGTATAGCTCTTCTCTGTCGGAAAAAGTCAGTGCAACCTTCAAAGAATTGTAACGTGGCGGAAGCTCTCTTGTTTCTTTATCATGCGCTGAAATTGTTTTTCCTGTGGTTGTATAAACCTCTATTGCGCGTACGATTCTTTTTTTATCGTTTGAATGTAAATTAGCAGCACTTTCAGGGTCTATCTCATGCAGCTTATGGAGCATCGCTTCACCACCGATGGTGTCAAACTCTTTTTCCAATTCACTTCTGAGAGTCTTACTGCCACGGGCGGAAAAACTGCGACCCGAAAGCAAAGAGTCTATATATAGCCCTGTGCCGCCTACAAGAAGCGGTTGCTTGCCCCGACTAAAAATATCATCAATACATTTAGAGGCGTTGTTAATATATTGAGCAACAGAGTAATCCTCGTCGGGAGGAACAAAATCAATTAAATGATGAGGGATACCGCACATCTCTTGGCAAGTCGGCTTCGCAGTTCCTATATCCATGCATTTATATACCTGCATTGAATCTGCAGAAACGATTTCACCATCAAGCTCAGCGGCTGCTTTGACTCCAAGTGCACTTTTACCTGTTGCGGTCGGTCCGGTTATGACAATCACTCTATTTGGACTCATATTCTGCCAAAGCCCTTGTCAAGAGTGGATTTTGTCATTTCAAAAGCAACGGGACGTCCATGCGGACAATGTGAAAGCTCACCCGACATGACTCTTGCCGCAAGAGCTTCAAGCTCACGCATACCCGATGCCCTCCCTGCCTTAATAGCAGCCTTACACGCAATTGCCTTATAGATGCTGTCAAGCTGATTCGCCTCAGGAGAACTGCTGCTTAGCTGTAAGCAAAGGTCGGACAATACAGCTTCTGTATCAGAGATATCAATGTCTGACGGAATATGACGAACAGCTACCGAATCCTCGCCAAAGCTTTCAACAGTGAAGCCAAGCTCTTCGATAAAGCTTGAATTGTCAAGTAAAATAGCAGTGCTTTCGTGACCGAGGCGACACACAACAGGGATAATAAGCGATTCTGACATCGGTTCATAATCACCGCTTTTTAGAGCGTCAAAATGGATGCGTTCATGTGCAGCGTGTTTATCAATAAACCACACACTGCCTTCATATTCTACGATTATATACACATTTAAAGCCTCACCGATGACACGAAATGGTGAAACATGAAAATCCGTCAAGCTATCTGCTGAAAAAATATACCTTGCATCTTCACTGCTATCGGTCACATCATGACCGGCACTTCCTACAGGTTTCAACGTATGCTTTTGAGCAGGAGCGTTGGCGGAGAGTTCGCCCGCTGTCCTCAGCCCCGGCACTGCTTGTGACTTATAAACGTTTGACGGCTCTGCAACATGAACCTTCCGGAAATCTTCAACGTGCATTACCTTAAAACTATTATCATCGCTGTTGTCAAATAAAGAAGCACTTTGCACTACACCCTGTGCCTTTTCAAGAGCACCGAGCGCCGCGTAATAAACGCTGTCGAAAACCTGCTTTTCCGAAACAAACTTTACTTCTGTCTTTGCAGGGTGAACATTTACATCAACGTCACTCGGCTTGATTGTCAAATAAAGAACACATGACGGAAACCGTCCGGTTAAAATAGAATTTTTATATGCCTGCTCGAGTGCAGACTGAAGAAGAATTGAACGAATCGCTCTGCCGTTTACAAAGAAAAATTGATAGCTCCTATTTCCACGTGCGGCACTTGGTGTTCCGACAAACCCCTCGACAGATATTACTTCATCAGAGGATTCGGCATCTAAAAATCCTGCTTCAAATTCCCTGCCAAGGAGGTTATAAACGCATGAATCAATGCGCGAATCGCCCGGAGTATGATATTGTGTCTTACCATCCTTGATAAATCGAAAAGATATATCAGGTCGCGAAAGAGCAAGGCTCAGAACAACCGAAGCAACACTTCCGCTTTCGGCACGGTCTGACTTCATAAATTTATGCCTTGCAGGTGTATTAAAAAACAAGTCTCGTACAATAATTGTAGTACCCTCGGGGGAGCCGCCGGGAGACAAATCGGTGACCACTCCACCTTCAAGGGTGAGAGAAACACCTTCATCTGCTCCATGCTCACGAGTCAACATTTCAACTCGTGAAACCGCCGCAATGGCAGCAAGAGCCTCGCCTCGAAAGCCGAGTGTGCCAATAGCGGCAAGCCCGTCAGCGTCTCGTAGCTTACTTGTCGCATGACGGAGAAACGCGGTCTTGGCGTCATCTGCCCCAATCCCGCACCCGTCGTCGGTAACCCGTATATACGTCATACCGCCCGATGAAATCTCGATGGTAATAACCCCGGCACCTGCATCGATAGAATTTTCAACCAATTCTTTTACAACGGACGAGGGTCTCTGCACAACCTCGCCCGCCGCAATTAAATCCGCCAGATGCTGCTGTAGCTCCAAAATCTTCGGCAAACACTTACCCTCCAAGAGATAATAGGTGACTCATGACACCTATCTGTATACAACCGATAACCCCTTTACATTGACGGGGTCAACATCCATTATCGCAATATCGCCGACAGTACAATCAACATTAGTCACATCTACGACAGTGTGCATTAAACCGACACTTCCCAGAACACGTGCTTTTTGCCCGTTGATTCTGACGAAATTTTTTCTGCGCCGCCCTCGTGCAATGTCAAATAGGCTTCGTTCAACAAGATATCTGTCAACGCCAAAACCGTGATAATACCCAACAGATATAATCGCGATTTTTGTCGGTGCTCTTGTTACAAAGCTGCGCTCAGAGCCGACGGTATGACCCTTGGGATACCAGCCGACTTCTTCAAGCCCCGCTTCAATGAACCCAACCTTTGAAAGACCTTGCACCGGCTTTCCGGGGATTCTGCCCGTTAAAGCAGTGTCAACACGCACCGCATCCATCAGCTCCATGTTGTATTTAAACAGAGCCGCCGAGTCGCAAGCATGAGCTGTGCCCGGCTCGAAACCCATATTTATTATCCTGTCAAGAACGTCATTAAACCTGTCAAGCTGTGCAAATGTTTGCTTTTTACTTCGCCATGATGCAGAAAATGACGTAAATGTACCTATAACATTAAGGCTCGACATATATTTATAAATAGCCGCAACCTTATCAAGTTCTGTCGTTTGAAATCCGTAGCGACCTAGACCTGTATCTATCTTAATCTGTATATCGGCAACAATTCTATTTGATTCAGCAATCCCGTTAATCGCAACCGCTGCATCATACGACCCTGCAGTACATATAACGCCATACTTTAATAGCTCTGTTATCTCATTCGGGTCTGCTGTACTGCGAAGCATCATTATCCGCTCTTTTGAAAAATCATTTTGCCTAAGAAGTCTTGCATCACCGGGGTCGGAAACGATAAAATTCTTAATTCCTTCATCACGTAAAAACCGGGCAACAGTAAGGAGTCCCATGCCGCTTGCATTAGCACTTAAATCTGCAAAGACATGCACACCCTCAGCATAATCTTTTATCGCTCTAAGGTTATTTCTAACCACTCTTAAATCAATTATAAGGTTCTTCATCAGAAAAAAGCCCAATCCTTTCCTGTGTGACTGCAAAGACACTCAATAATACCACAATTTCGCTTGATAATCAAGAATTTAACTGCCGCTTGCAATTCTTTGTGCCGCATTATATACTTTCCTCGCGGCGCTTATAAAAACAGGCACAACCGGAGGCGAATGTGAGCAGTAGAACTGAAAATTTTGAAGTGTCAGAGCACGAGCTCAAAGAGCAAAGAGAGCTGATGCATAGAGTTTATAAACAATCACAAGAGCGGGAAATTCAGCCGCTCGCTTATGTCGACACCTACGGTTGCCAGCAAAACGAAGCAGACAGTGAGAAGCTGCGCGGAATGCTCGTAGAAATGGGCTATAATATAACAAACAATGAAAATGAAGCCGATATAGCTATAGTTAACACTTGCGCAATCCGCGAAAATGCAGAAAACCGCGTACTGGGCAATGTCGGAGAACTCATTCATACGAAAAGAGCAAACAAAAAACAACTCGTTATTTTTTGCGGCTGCCTTGCAGGTGTTCCCGAAACTGTTGAAAAAATACGCGAATCTTACCACCATGTAGGACTTGTCTTTCCCCCGAGCAAGATATGGAAATTCCCCGAGCTGGTTTATCGCGCACTCAATGAAAAGAAACGTATATTTGCAACAGAAACTGTTGATACCCTGATAGCTGAAGGGTTACCGGTGCATAGAGACGGAAAAGTAAAAGCATGGCTGACAATAATGCACGGTTGCAATAATTTCTGTTCATATTGCATAGTTCCGTATGTACGCGGCAGAGAGCGAAGCCGCAGGGTCGATGCAGTGCTTGAAGAAGCAAAAGCGCTTGTTGCGATGGGATACAAGGATATTACCTTGCTCGGACAAAACGTAAACTCTTATGGGGACGGCAAAACAGACTTTGCTGCATTAATACGACAAATCAGTGCCATCGACGGCGAATTTCTGATACGTTTTATGACAAGTCACCCGAAAGACGCATCGCAAGACCTCTTTAAGGCAATGGCAGAAAGTGACAAAGTTGCAAAACACATACACTTACCGTTTCAAGCAGGCAGCGACCGTATTTTAAAGCTGATGAACAGAGGATATACACAAGCAGAATATCTTGAAAAAATTAAAACTGCACGAGAGCTAATGCCCGATATAGTCATTACCAGTGACGTAATTGTAGGATACCCCGGCGAAACCGAAGAAGATTTTAATGAAACCTTAAAGCTGGTGAAGGAAGCTGACTTTGACGCAATGTTTACATTTATCTTTTCAAAACGCCCAGGCACAGCAGCCGCAAAACATCACGATGACATGACCCGGGAAGAAAAACAAGTTTGGTTCGAGCGATTGATGGATTTACAAAATGAAATATCAGAAAGAAAGCACGAAGCGTATATCGGAAAAAAAGTCTGCGTACTTGTAGACGGTGAAGCCCCGGGTGAAGAGAACAACTTAAAAGCACGCACCAATGGTGGAAGACTCGTGCACCTAATCGGCGATAAATCATTAATCGGAAGCTTCGTTGATGCAGAAATAACACATAGCAACAACTGGTCATTATTCGGAAAGGTGTGATTCACAATGGAAAAAGAAACTCTTGGCGTTGCAATTGATATTGGTACAACTACTGTTGCACTTTATTTAGTTGACTTAAAAACAGGCAAAAAGCTTGCAACACTCGGCGGCATGAATGCGCAAGCACCCTATGGTGATGATGTGACCAGTCGCATAAAGTACTGTGCGGAAAACGGACACGAAGAGCTTACACGCCTTATCAGAGAGCAGATATCACTAATGATAAAGAGAGTCTGTTTGCAGGCGGATAAGAACTCGGAAGATATCGAATATCTGTCAATAGCAGCCAACACCGTTATGCAGCACTTGGTAGCAGGCTATTCTCCTGTTAGCATGGGAACAGCTCCGTTTACAGCACATAGCCTTTTTGGAGAAGAACTACCTGCTTGGGACGGGCTTCTCATCGCAGAAAACGCAAAAATATACTATACTCCTGCAATATCAGCTTATGTTGGTGGAGATATTACAGCAGGACTTCTCGCAGCAAGGCTTGAACAGATACAAGAAGCAGCTTTGTTTCTTGACATAGGAACAAATGGCGAAATTGTTCTCAAGCATAATGGAACATACTATTGCTGTGCAACAGCAGCAGGACCTGCATTTGAAGGTGCAGGAATCGAAAAAGGCATGATAGCAGAAAGTGGAGCTATCAAGCAAGTAAAAAGAATTGCACCGCCACCATCAGCCGAGGTCACACCACCCGACGACCCAAACTTTTCGCAAGTCCAAGCAGTCGGCGAAACTTACTTTACGATTATCGGAGGCGGACTTCCGCTTGGAATCTGCGGCTCCGGACTTCTCGATACCATCGCAATTTTGCTCGAAGCCGGAGTTATTGACAAATCAGGACGAATGTTTGGCGGAGATAAATATTGGCTGACACCGAGCTGTGACAGAGGCGTCTATGTTTCTGCTGCAGATATCAGAAAGCTTCAGCTTGCAAAAGCAGCTATTGCCGCAGGTATACAAGTTTTGCTCCACTTTGCCGGAATAACGGAGAAGGATGTAAAGATTCTTGCACTGTCAGGCGGATTTGGGAACTATATGGATTTAGAAAACGCTGCACATATCGGGATGTTTCCAAAAAGAATGCTGCCAATTGCAGAAACAGCAGGAAACACAGCAGGAGAAGGAGCAGTTCTTGCACTTACATCAGATAAGGCTCGGACACAGCTCGAAAAAATAAAAGAACACTGCGAATATATCGAATTATCATCTATGACATTTTTTAACGATAAGTATATAGAAGAAATGGCGTTCGATATATAGAAGGAAAGCATATATGATATTTTACGACAAACTGGCAGTAATTGCGGAGGACTGCGGTTTTACAAACTATGCAGAGCTTGATATATCAACATTGGATTTCATGCAGGAAATTCGCGATATGTGCAACGCACAGCAATGCAACAGCTACAATAAATCATGGTCATGTCCGCCTGCTTGTCCATCTCTTGAAGATATGCAAAAAAAAGCCCTGCAATATAGTACAGGAATTCTTGTGCAAACAGTCGGCGACCTCGAAGACGGCATGGACTGGGACAACATAATGGAAGCGGGAGAACGCCATAAAGAGAACTTCGGAAAAATGAGAGAAACTCTTAATAAAAATTACTCAAAACTCCTCGCACTCGGAGCGGGAGTATGCAAAATCTGCGAAACCTGCACATACCCCGAAAACCCCTGCCGCTACCACGACAAAATGGAAATCTCAATGGAAGCCTGCGGACTCTACGTCAGCAAAATCTGCAAAGACAACAACCTCCCCTACAACTACGGCACCGAAAAAGTCGCCTTCACCTCGTGTTTTTTAGTGTAATTCCCACCCCCGCAAGCGAAATAAAGACAACTTAAAAAAACTTGCACAATAATCAGACTTTTTAAAGTGCACTTTAAAAAATTGACAACTCCCAATATGGATATCAGGCGAATTCTTGAGAACATTGTTGATTGACTTCTTGAAATAGTATATTCGAATCGCACTGGAGGCACCAACCACACCATAAACGAACTTTAACAGTTCGTTCATGGTGTGATTATTAAGAGTAGATGTTTATATGTATTACGATGTAGCTAAATGTTTCTACCTCCAGGTGTAAACTCTCCCTGACACCACCTAGTAAAATTCCTAGAGTGTAAAAGATATGTTTTAACTGTGTTTTGTTCTAGCAAGCCATTTTCCTCTGCTAAGTAAACTTCTTTTTCATACTCTGTTAATAATCGCTTGATTTCTGTCATTGATTCTTTTGTTGTTTTCATTTAACCTTCTCCATTTCATAAATTATATTGATTAAGAAACTATTTAGGCAGTCTGGCAAGAAAGAATTACCGTGTAACCTGTTAAATCTTAAAAGCATGACTTAACTATTGCTTTATAAATGCTACTATCAACTTCTAAAAGACTTTTATTACCATCTTTAAACTGTACTGCCACTGTATAGGAGCTATTGCTTTCTGCAGATAACGCTCCTGCTATAAGCCCTAGTGGACCAAGCAAAGCACCCCCAATTAGACCGCGACCAACGCCGGACGCAGCACTCTTTCGATGCTCATCAGTGACTATCTCATATGATTCTACTGTTTGTGTATTCAAATCAATAGATTTCAACAAACTTGTTGATATAAATGGAAACTTCATGCCAAAACCTGGTGCCATTACTGTTTTACCTTCATAAGCTCCTGCGATTACTTTGTTTTTTGCATATGACATAGATCTGTACTCCTTATTTTCTTGATTATTTCTTTAAAGCTATTGCTAGTTACTTCTGCCAAAGCATGTGCACAAATCCTAGCAAGCTTTCCTTTTGGAAACGAAAAATGCCGTGTACTTTACATACACAGCATGTTTTGTGCTACACAATCGACTATTATAACTTGCACCTAGGTTCAATAAGTCATATAATAGTCAAACGGTGTTGCTAATGCAATTGTGTATGTGTTGTCAAGGGGTTTTTGGTTCTTTCCAAAGTTAGTTGATATATTTTCTTTGTTCCAGCATCAATGTCTTGCGCCGGAGCGTGTCAAAGCTGCATCTACCATACATGATTCTCTTGTATAATTTAATTTTGTTAATACTA
>Ga0123356_10000528_pt1 | contig 42475 bp, 32 predicted proteins | sample TergutEmb28metaG_2_FD_92546 | JGI IMG/M metagenome (GOLD analysis project Ga0123356, IMG submission 92546) | Embiratermes neotenicus P3 segment gut microbial communities from Petit-Saut dam, French Guiana - Emb289 P3 | ecosystem: Host-associated > Arthropoda: Insects > Digestive system > Gut ...
AGATACAATGCCTGTTACCTCACTCATATATGCACTAACCATATTAGGGCAAACGCTTAACATATCGTACACATACAAGGATAGCACCAACGCATTCACAGGTGCTTCGGCAGTAGGCACATACACCGTTGTTCTAACAGTAGTAGGCAATGATAATGTGAACGGGTTTGATAGTGAGGCAACTTTAACCGTAACCCTTGCAAACATTTCGGGGCTTACGCTTTATGACAAAACGGTTACTTATAATGGCTTAGGACACTCGCTAACCGTGGCTTGCTTAACGCAACAGCAAACTTGCGATTGCGTTTCATTCTTCACCCAACACGGCATAGAAGTTGGTGAAATAATTTATGAATATCTTGTGGGCGAAAACTTTGTTCTTATGCCCGATTTAGGACTTAAGGACGCTTTCACCTCTTACACAATAAGGGCAACGATTAAGGCGGATAATTATAACGACTTAAGAATCACAAGGCTTTTAACAATTGAAAAAGCAACCATGCTTGACTTTACCACAAGTGCAGGATTTACACTGACGGACGAATCAGTTGAGTACGGTGCAAAGAATTATTATCTTATTCCTGTGCCGAATGCAGGCACGCCGGAATCGTTAAGCGAAAGCAACCTTACGCTACTTGAAATTTCCACTACGGAAAAGAATGTGATAGATATAGCAACCGTATCGTACACCACGGCAACAGGAATCTTTAACGGTGCTTATGACGCAGGAATATATACAATCACTGCACTTATCCGCCACGCAAATTACGAAGATATTATCCTTACCGCCACGCTAATCATAACCCAAAAGGAAATCGCGGTAATTTGGAATAACGGCGTTACCCCGATTGAATATACCTTCAACGGCTTTGTTCAGCATATCCCTGTGGCAATAGTGGCAGGTTCATTATTCGCCCCCGATAGCGGTGCAACCTTAAGCGTTACTTACCTCGGAACTTCTGATCATATCAGCGGTGAAACGGCGTTCTTTAACGCAGGTGAGTACAATGTGTTCGTGGCGATAAGCAGTGCGAACTATATAATCACAAACGGAACGGAAGAAGCAAGAATGTTCCCTGCCTCACCAATAACAGGTGTGGATATTTTCTTCGTAAGTAACACGCAAACTTACAATGCAACAAACCATATCGTGGGCGCAAGCCTTACGAACGCAGTGCCAAGCGGTGCAACCGTACCAACCTCAATTGTTTTATTCGGCACGACATTTAGCATTATTTACAGATATATCGCGGTTGATTTCTCTGTAAACGAACTATCCGCAAACGCTTGGGATAATTATGACAGCTTGCCTGAATTTACAGGAATGATTAACGCAGGAAAGTATTTCGTGAGGGCGGTTATCCTTGGAAATAACAATGTGGAAATTTGGGCGGATATTGCCGTTCTCACCGTGGAAAAGAGGGTGCTTTCGTTTGCGTGGAACGGTGGCGGAAACGCTTGGGAAAGAGAATATGACGCAACTTCCGAAATTAACCCCTCACAATTTTCAGTTAATAACAGCGTAACAACAATAGCAGTAACCGCAAATTATAATAACAAGCACGCAGGCTTCGGCAAGGCTATCACATTCCTTGTGGACGGCGAAGAAACTCACAGCAACTATGCGTGGGTTAACAGGAATGACGGTTCAATCACCCAAAAGGATATATCAAACCTTGTGAACATTGTAAGCCTTTCAAAGGTTTATGACGGCACAAATATATTTAACACGACAAACTTCACCGTAGCTGACGGTGCGGTTATTGCAGGCGATACCGTTATTTTCAGTGCAACTTACAACACCAAGAATGTGGAAATCGCCCCTTACGAATATATAATCACATTCAACTTAGGCGGTGCAGACGGTGGCAACTATAGAATAAACAGCTTAAACGGCACAGAACTTATAACCCCGCTTTCCGTAACCGTGCAATGGGCTAACACAAATGTTAGCTACAACGGTACAGATCAAAGCGGAAATGTTACCGCGCGTTTCGCACTTGTGGGGGACGATCAAAGCATTTACGGCGGTGCGTTCTATCCGCTAAGCGTAAATATTTATTCCCCAAGGCAAAGCACAAACCTAAGTGCTTTCCGCAATGCGGGCGAATATAGCGCGCGCGCTTTCTTTGAGGATATTCCCGCAGGTGAGGACATATCAAGAAATTACTCAATTTCAGGATTTGACAACTACACACTTGAAATAACCGCCCTTGATTGGGATTTATTGTGGCTTGGCGTAGCAAACGAATATATTTACAGAAACACGGATTATCTAAGCGGAATCAATTACACAATCGGGCTTGTGGGTGAGGATATATCCGCAACCATAACTTTAGTTCTTGCAAAACTTGTGGGCGAAGATTTTATTGAAATCACGAACGAAGGGGACAAGGCAATTAAGGACGCAGGCACATATAGGCTAAGCGTGGATATTCCTTATGAGGTTTTAAGGAATTATGTTCAAAACACAGAAGGCTTTGTGGAAATCACAGTGGGGCGCGCCACAATAACAAATATTCAATTTAACAACGGCGGAAGCACGGTTATTCTACCGCTTTACAGGGGTGAGGAACATTTCTTCTATGTAAACTGCAACGGCACAGGTTGCACGGATTTAACCCACAATCACACCTGCAACCAAGCAGGTTGCCAAAGCACGGCGCATTTCCACTCAAACACATATTCAAGCGTGTTCGTTGATCCCGAAAGCATTGGCTTTATTTGGGCAAGCGGTACTATGCAGATTTCTTATTCGGGTGGCGAAACAGGCGCGCACGGTGCTAACCGAATCAGAAATGTGAGAACGGATAGCTTCGGAAATGCGATTGCTTACGAAATCACCGCCACAGTTAGTGACAGCAGGGGCAATTACCACCAATGGAATGAAACCATAACGGTGTTTATTGATAGAGGCTATGCGGAATATAACGCAAGCCCTCATTATGACGCACCGCTAATCAGCTTTAATTGTTTGTTTGAATGCAATGACAATTGCTTGGCTTGCACCAAGGATTATAACGGCTTTAACCGCCAAATTACGGCCTTTAATGACGATTCAAAAACCGTGGTAGGGTACACAGACGGAACTTACGCAAACACTATAATTTGGGTTTACTATTCTTCCGATTTTACCACGGTAGCACCGCCTGCTTGGGATTTAAATAACGAATTCCCGCCCTCTGGCTGGGCAAGGCTTGGCATTGCTGACGCGCATATTAAAAACGCAGGCAAATATTTCTTGATAACAAGGATAGCGGGGACAAATAACTACCACGCATGGGATAGCGGAATAATCACAGTTATCATTAACAAAGTTACGGTTGAGGTTGAATGGGTATTTAACGGCGGTTCGTTTACAGACGAGTACGGAATAAGCGTTATTGAATTTAACGGGCAAAACCAATTAAGCGGAATTGTTGCAAGTTTCCAAGGCGTGGGCGCAGACGGGCTTGTTACCCTAAACCGCACGGTTCATGCGCAAACTCTTGGTTATGCACAAAACGGCGGTTTGCCGGGTGAATTCCGCTTGGCAGGCAATTATAACGCGGAAGCCTTTGTGTTCGGCGGTGATCTTGATAAAAATTACAACATTATCGGCGCGGAAAAACTCGGCATAATTATCAAAAAAGCCGTGATAAGCGAAATTGAGTGGACGCCTTTAAGAACACTGAACGGTAACCCCACAAGCATAGAATATTGCGGACACACAGGCGAATGCCCCACCCCCACGCAGTGCAACAGAGAGTTTAGCTTTGTTTATGACACTGCCGTTTATTCGGTATCAGCTTCCGCAGAAAGCCTTAACGGAATCGCAATTAGCTTTAATTATCTTAACGATCAAATGATTTCAAGCGGTGACGCAGGCAACTTCTTGCCCCAAGTTTCCTCAATACTTGATAAGCCTTGCACCTGTAGCCCCGTTTTAGCAAGAGATTGCGTATGTAATGACGCTTACGGTTCAACCTTTGCGTTTAATTACAGCTTATCTGCCGTACTCGGCGAACTGCAAAAGCAGTGGGAAGTACGCAAACGCCAAATATCATTCGGATTCTCGTCTGAACAAATTATCAGCAAGGAATATGACGGTAGCGCAAGTTTTGATATCGGCAACCAACAAGCAAGCAGTAGCATAGTGGGCGGATTATTCAGGGTGGATATAACCACATGGATCACAGGCAGTGGAAACAACGCGCCGATAGTTTGGTGGTATTCAAACATAATGCCGGCAGACAGCGGGCTTGCATTCTGCTGTTGCATGAATATCGGTTTTGTGATTCAGCGCGTTGCCGCGAACCATGTTAATGTTTGGGCGGATAAAGTGCAGATAACATTGCAACTGATTGATCTTTTACACAAAAACTATTATGTTCTCAATTACGGTAACACAGGCGCAAGCGTGGGGCCCGAACGCGTGGATATCACGGATATTGATTGCGAGATTACCGAACGCATAGTTACAGTTATCCTCGCAGGGGACGGAAGTGCGCCTTACACAGGCAATCCGTTTGAATATGTGTTTAATAAAGATAACCCTGTTTCCGAATCGTCCGACAGCTTGGTTATTAGGGCAATAGAACAAATGACAGGTAACGGAATAAGTGAAATTCCGCTTGCACGCGGTAACTATTTGCTTGGAAGTGTGGGCTTTGAGGGCTGTGAATGGAATTGCCCCTGCACCTGCACGCATAATGATAAATCCTGCCCAGTTTGCAACACGCATTGGGTTTCAGGGGATCAAGTTGTGAATGCAAGTTCTTATCATTTCAGCAACTTCGTGTGGGATAGTAGCTTCGTTTGGGGCAATACGGTGGGCGCATATGTGTTCCAAGGAAGATTCACCACCTCTGATAGTTTCGTACACCCCGAAACAGGGTATGGCGCAGAAAATTACATTGTAACCGTAATTCTACCGGGTGAAAGCACAGATTTCTCTATAATCCCGCGTGAATTTAAAATCTCGTACACAAATGATTTGCAAAATGCTTTCGCCACAAAAGAAGCCCTTTCGGCAGGCGGTGTGGAACTTGTGAAGATAGATAACATGACTATTGAAGAATTTAACGCGCTTATGATTAAGGACGGATTAAGAAACGCGCAAAACGAATTTATTCCCGCAAGTTTCGGCATATCTAACGGTTGGCTTAATAAGTGCATTTTGGACATTGGCACTTGCACACCGCCTTGCAATCATTACTCAGATTACGCAATCATAGGAAACAATAACGGCGCGCCTGAATTATTTGCGTTTATCACGGATTTAAGAAACAATAATAACTATAAATTCAATCAGCCGATAGTTCAAATAACCTATCTGCAAATTAAGAATGCTGAGAATTATGAATTCTATGTTTCAAACGCCAAAGATGTTATGATGCTTGCAAGCGACATTGCGGGGCTATTGAGGGCGTACACGCAGTTTGATCTCGGCATACCGCCCACCTATTTCCAAACTGCGGATATTGATATGGTTGAGAACGGAATTATGAATATCTTTACCACAATACCTGTGTTTGAAGGCGTTTATAACGGGCAAGGCAAAACTATTAACAACCTCTTTATTGTGGGCAATGCAGGCGGTAACGCGGGTATGTTCGGAATTTTAAGGGGAACGGTTATGAACCTTAACTTGCTTAATGTTTCGGTTTCAGGCTTTAGAAGTTTCGTAGCCGTGGATAATATCGGCGCGATTGCGGGTGTGGTTGAGTTCGGCACTATCAAAAATGTTAATGTTCACGGTGCGATTTACGCGCTTATCCCAAAATTCGTGGGCGGTATAGCGGGTTACGCTGAAGGCGCGGTAATTGAAAATGTGCAAGCCGTGATAACAATTCACATTCCTTACGCCAATTCGGATACTTATATCGGCGGAATTGTGGGTAGCTTTGAAGTTATTGAAAAGATTGTGGGCGAATTGGTTAACGATTATGAAAAACCGTTAACAGACGAGGGTGGCAATCCGCTGTTTGACGAGGACAGCAATCCTCTATTTGAACAAAAGATAGTTTTCAAATCCGTCTTCCACGGTTCACTTTGGAATTTAACAAGTTTCGTAACAATATTTGTGAACGGTGAGGTGGCGGAAGAGTCAAACGCTAACCCTGTGGCAGGCAATTTGATAGGCATAACCTTTGAGGATATTCCGTACTTCTACCTATCGGGCAGTGTTTTCATTAACGGCGTACAGCAGGCAAACACTATCCCCAATGCAAAAACTTACGAGGAATTCTTGAATTTCACAGGCGGTGCGGTGTGCAGAACTTATAGCACCTGCGCAGTTTGCGGTAGCGGTGGTTCGTGCCAAAAATTCTATTCCTGCAATGTTACCTGCACTGTTTGCGATAATGCGGATTCCTGCAAAACTGTTAATAATTGCAAATTCCTAACGGCTTTAATCTGTAGCGAGTGTGGCTTGGAACAAACCTGCGAAGAGGAATGCACAATGATAGAGATAATAACAGATATTTGTTCGGATTGTGGCACAATGGCAACTTGCCGAAAAGTTTGCCTAATGGCTTGCACCATTTGCGGGGGGTTGAACGATGATTGCAAGTGGCTACTTTGCGATATAATTATTTCCTGTTCACTCTGTGGCGAAGAAAAAACCTGCTTAGTTAACACCTGTAACTCTATGTTTGTTGCTTGCCCTAACTTTGTTATCGGCGAAATTTGCGCAGATGCTGATTGCGGTTGCCACTATTCCTGCACAACCTGCGGAACGGCAAATGCTTGCTGGGTTAATGCCTGCAACGCCTCAAAAAGAACCTGCGCGGTTTGTGGCGAAGGCGGGCTTTGCTATGAAGAAACCTGCGAATTTGTTGTTCTTTGCGTTGTTTGTGGCACAAGCGGTACTTGCCTTTGGGATTTAAGCTTCATTGACATTGTTCGTGATTATATGCTAAAATCTTACTACTTTGAGGATAGATTGAAAGACGCTAACGGCAACTTCGCTAAAGCAGGATTCAACGCAGGCACAAGCGAAAACGCATTCAGATATTCCGCTTATCCGCAAGAAATCCTTAAAGTAATTTATTGGTTTGCTGAATTTGAAAGGCTAAGCGGTTACATTCATGATCCAAGGGGGATAGCGTAATGAAAAAAGCGTCCGTCCGTAATAAAAAAATATCTCTTATCGTATCGGGTGTGTTAACCGTTATTGTGTTGCTTATGGCAACGGTTTTTTCCGTGGCATGGTTCACCCAAAATGTTCAAGTAGGCATTCAACCCACCACGCTTATTTCTGCCGTTGCCATAGGGTTTGACGCGGAATGGTACTTACTGAACCCTGACGCGGATTCATTTAACGGACAGCACGGCAATATGCCCCCCGGCAATGCGGACGCACCTTACACTGTGGATATTCTAATTAGGCTAAAAATCCAAAACCCTGAGGACTCTTTAAGGTTAAGAATGGGCTACGATTATTTGAGGGTGGGGCGTGCAGATCACCACGGCGAAGTTTCGTATTACGAAACGGATAACGATCCGCACGATAATTTCACATGGCGGTTAATCACTGATTTTATGCAGTTTTGCAGAACTTGCAACAGGGAAAAAGTGCCAAGTTGCGATACCACGCAATTTTGTTCCGTGCGTAACGGGCCCGCTTCGGATATAGCGTGCTTTGAATATGACTGTATAACCTGCGATAAGTCTCTTGGCGAATTCGGCAGTCCTGCCTATAGTGACTGTTTCCGTGCAGGGCATACCATTAAGGCAAACTTGAATTTTGGGCATAATCACACCGATCACGAAGTTGAAACCATTATAACCCCCGATCATAAACTTCATTACCTGTCCGATAATGACGGAACGGCTTTCCGCTATTGCAGGTACTATTATATGCAAGGCAGTACTAAAACCTATGTAACCTCAGCGCAAATGCAAGCATTGAAGGTGGCGGAAGATCTTGCTTGGGAACAATACGAAAGAGATATTCAAAGGTGGCTTGAAGTGGGTGGCACAAGACCCACACCCCCCCCCGATAGACGGGAGTTCTTTAAAGATATTTTTTCTTTTCAAGAAGTTGAAGCTAATCCGTCAATAGTTTACGATAAGGACTATTACCGCCCTGCCGAAGGGTGGCAAGCAGGCACTGAGGTAAAGGAAATTGAAGTAGAAGTTATCTTAAGGCTTATATATATATCCGAAGAGGGCTACCGCAAATGGGTGTCAGGAATATACGGCTTTCAGCCTGTGTTCAAGTACAGCCACGCAAGCTATATGGGTACGCACTTTAACATTGTGCTTGCAGGCGAGGTGTACAAGCCGTAAAATCTTAAGTAAAAACCGTTAACGCAAAATAAACAAAACAAATATGAAAAAGAAACGCTTAATAATTACCTTAATAACCTCAATCCTTTTAACCGTTGCCCTGATTACGGGGGCGGCGGTTGGTACTTATGCGTGGTACGCGTCCACATTCAGCATTCACGCAGATATCCACCTTGAAAACGGTGGCACAATAATGATTTACTTTGAATTGCCCCCCCCCACAAGCCAAGGCGCGTTGCACCCTGTTAGATCAAGCGCGGGGATTTTGCAAAACAACGGCGTAAGTTACCCCATAGATTCCAATCACCCTTATCTCTTAAACCCAACCGCACCGATATTCACCTATGTAACTTATAACAGCGCGTTCGGTGTTTATGCAGGCGGTAAAATATCCTCAGGCACGCCTGCTTCGGCAACTCTTAAGGCGGGTGCATTAATTCAAGACGAATTAAGCAAAGGCGATTATGAAGACGATTTGTTAACAAGGCGTGATTTAATTCAAACAGGGGAACTAAACTGCACGGTAAGTGTGTACAGAAATATTGCACGCACACAGCTGATCACCACAATTAATAACGGCGCGGAAGTGGAATTCCCGATATCCGTGGATTCACCCGTATACCTAACAGTAAGGATTTGGATACCCACATGGGATGTGGTAACCGCCATAGACTTAAGAAACAGCCTTATAGACTTCTACTTAATAGTGTTCTCACCTGCGGTTGAAGCGTAACTAAAAAAACCATAACATGAAAAACCTTTTTAAAAACAAAAAATTCATAATCTCTTCTGCCATAACAGTGGCACTTCTTGTTGCGCTTATCGTAGCCATTGTTGTTATGTCGCTTGCGTATTGGATTGCCGCGCCCACGGTTGAAGAGCGCACAGAGTTAAGAGTGCGGGATTTTGACGCAAGTTTTCCTGAGCAGGTTTACCACGCGCTTGATTTTAACGGCAATGTGATTATGGCTGAGAACCCAAACCCTTCCGATATTTTTTCTTACGCACTTATCGGCTACCTCGGGCTTGCGCCTGCGTTGGTTATTCCTGAGCAGTACACTGCCGTTATTAACGGAACGGCGGTTACAAGGAATGTAAGCAGAGTTCTATCCCCTGTTAACGGCGGAAAAATGTACAAACTTCCTCAAGGCTTGCAGGGTACGGATTATGCACGCGGTGTTCCGTTTAACCCCCCCAATGCCTCTATCGCACTCACAGGTAACTTCGTTGTTAAAGAGCTTGTTGTTTCCAAATTTGTTTTAGAAATTTCTAACGGCGTTTTTGCAAATATGTTGAATCTTGAATCCGTGGAACTTCGCGCAGGCACAAACCCTAACGAACCGCTTGGCGTTCTTTATATCGGAAACTTTGCTTTCGGGGGGTGCATAAACCTTTCAAAGCTGATAATAAACCGCACACTTGATTCCCACGCAAACGCATGGCTTGGGGCAGGGGTAAGCCCGTAAAAAATCCGCGGGCAAACGCCAAAAAAAGTTTTACCAAAGTTTTACTATTTTGGGCAAGTAAATTAACACTTGACGCGCGCGTATATATAATATATAATACTTGTGTAACGCGCGTATAACTATTTAAATCTTCGCAACGCAGGCACGCACACGCGCACGAACCGCAAAAGGCCTAAACCTCACTAAAATGCCCGTAAAAAAGAAAGATAAATCACAAGAAACAGAGAACTTAAAAACGGCAGTCGCGGAGGAATCGGCGGAACTTGAAATCAGTAAAGAATCCTTTCAGGAAGTAGAGGATTTGCTTAAAAGCGAGGGCATATCGCTTATCACGGAGGAAGACGAGCTTTTTTTAAAGCAAACCGCCAAAACCGTGGAAGCCGCCGCAGCACTCACCGAACCCGTTGTATTCTTTTACACAGTGGGGGTGGATAGCAAAGATAAGGTTGTATTCATAAAATCCCGCCTTATGCTTAATGATAAATTCCTTGGCAAAATGATTCCTGAACACTATGTTTCCTGTGCGGAAACCGCAAGCAGGATAGAAGAGCTTAACTTGGTTGAAGTTGAAGAAGTGGCAAGCAAGTGTAACGAATTAAAGGATTATTTATTCGTAACCACAGTAAGCGTAAGAAATCTGCTTAAAGCGGAAGCCACAAAAAAACTAATTAAGATTGGCGCAACCGAGAACAAGAATTTAATGCTTTCGTTTGACGCCCCCACCCTTGCCGTTGTAGGCGAACTTGGGATAAAGGGTATAAAAGAACTTAAAGAAGCGGGCTTTAAGATAATGCTTGAGAACCTTGAAAACGCACCTATAAAAGTGCTTTCGCAATATGATATTAACTTCGCAAGGCTTGACTTTAGATTTTACAAACAGCGCACGGCAGATCAATTTGCACAAGCACAGGCGGTTATAAGCCTTTGCAAATCACGCGGAATATCAGTTTCCTGCGCGTACATTAAGCACTTGGGGGAGGCACAATATATGCTTAATCAAGGCGCAGACACCGCAGAGGGTTACGCTTTCGGCGAACCAAAGCGCAGTGCTTTAAGCGCGGTGGAGGAGAGAAGATACCTTACCGCTATAAAATAGCGGTAGCGCACAGCGCACAATGCACAGCGCACAGCAATGGATAAATGAGAGAAAGCATAATCAAAGAAAAGTCATTCAAGTTCGCAATCAGAATTGTAAACCTTTACAAATTCTTGCGGGAAGAAAAGGGCGAACACATAATATCAAAACAGCTAATGCGTTCTGGCACAAGCATCGGTGCAAATGTGTCTGAAGCTGATAGGGCGGTCAGCAAAAAGGATTTCATAAATAAATCTGCAATTGCCCTAAAGGAAGCAAATGAGAGCGAATACTGGATTGAGTTGCTTCATAAAACTGACTACTTAAGCAACGAGCAATACGAAAGCCTAAAAGGCGATATCGCAGAACTGAATAAAATCTTGATTGCAATAGTCAAGCGCAGTTCAAATGATTAATAATCCGCCATTGTGCGCTGTGCGCTGTGCGCTGTGCGCTGAGAACAGAAACTATGAGCGCAAATAACGATAATCACATACCCAATATAGCGCAAACGGATACCCAAACCGCCCCAAACACTGAATCTGCCATAAAGGCGGCGCAACAGCAGAAGTATAAATATGTAATCCAAAATAAAGAGGTTGATAAACGGCTTAAGCACAAAAAAATAGTGGCTATCCTGCTTATCGCACTTCTAATAATCGCCCTGTTGGGCGGATTGATTTACGGCACCTTATCATTCTTAGAAAATAATAACTTTAAAATCGTGGTTGAAAGAAAGTCCTTGCAAACATTTACTCTTTCAAAACAGCAGGCTTTCACGAACCCCTCAGGCGAACTTGAAATGCAAGGGCCCGATGTAATGAGTGATGTTACGCTTCTTGATATTTTCCCCCGTCTTGACGCCATTAAGGCGCACGAAGGAAGTTTCGCGGAAGTGGATAAAGCTAAAAATTACATGGCGGCAACTTTCTTCTTAAGAAACGAAACAAGCCAAACGGCACGCTACCGCGAATCTGTGGAAATCCAAGCCACAACCAAAGGTATGTGCGAAGCTATGCGCGTTCTTATTATAAGAACCATGCCAAGCGGTGAAACCGAATATGATTGCTATGCGCAACCACGGAAAGACGGCGAAGCCGAACAAGTAATCCCCACTTACTACTGCTGGGAAGACGAAAACGGCAAGAAGAATTGCGTTCCCCACCCCCCCGGTTGCTTTCAGCAAGGGCAGGTGTACACCACAGATTTTGAGTTAACATCAAATGCAAATGCCACACCTTGGCTTGCAATACCGTTCGTATCAAGCACCTATGTGTCGTACGATCCCTCGCGCACAATCCCCCCAAGCGCAATCATCCGCTACACCTTTATAGTGTGGCTTGAAGGCTGGGATCCCGAATGTGATAACAGCATTATAGGGGATATCACAAGGCTGGAATTCAGGTTCACCGCAATTTAATCCGCAAGGTTTAAATTAGGTGATAGTAAATAGAGATTGATTTAGTTATAGATAACTAGTAACTAAAAATATCAACCACAAACCACAAAAAACCAATTCATATTATAAGGAGTAAAAAAATATGAAAAAAATGAAAAGAAGCACCTTTATCACTACACTGTTAATCGTTGTCTTATTGATAGCGGCAGTGGCAACTGCCACCTATGCGTGGTTCACACAAACAACAACGGCACAAATTGATTCAACTCAATTATTCGCGGCTCAAGCATCAGGCGCATCTCTCGGTATCGGCTGGTCTGCAACAGACGCACAAAGCACCAACCCTGCTTTTGACAACACCCTTATTTCTTTCAATGACAATTCAGCAATGATTCAACCCACCTGCCCCAACGCAGCACTTGTTGCTGGCACAACCTTAGTTGGCGCATTCCCCGAAATGTTCTTCACAGCACCCGTAACGGGCGCAGGTATGTTCATGAATAACGGCACACCCCTCGCACCCGTAACCCTATCCGGCACAAACAGCGCATCAGCAACAAGCGGTGTTATCACCCTTGCTAACAACGCAGCAATAGGCGGAGACGACATTGATAGCATCAGCATCACCATGAATTTCGGAACCACAGTTCTCGTTTGCAGATATGACGCCGATACTACGGACACTGTTTGCGAAGTTGATTGCGTATGCATAGTAGACAACAGCCTTATAAGAGTTGCTCTTTTCGTAAGAGGTGCTTATGTTGGCACATTGTCCCAAACGGCAGCACCAACGGTTTATGGCCCTATCGTTCAAACCAACAGCCAAGTTCCTGGTGTAGACGATATGTTAACTTTCACCTCTAGCGGTGCAAGTATTGCAAACATTCTCGGCGCTACCCCCATTGCCCCTGGTGCAACAGTAGAAGTTGTTCTCATTGCTTGGTATGACGGTTTATTGCTAAACAATATCACAGCAGGTAACAGCGCGGTATTCGGCTTCACATTCCAAGCTGCTTAATACTTAGCTAACCACCAAGTAAAACATTACACACTACATACAAAACCCCTGTTTCGGCAGGGGTTTTGTTTTCCTCATTGACTAATAATTGAATTTTGTGATAAAATTAGATAAAAGAAAGTTAGAGGTGCAAAATGCCCGAATTAAGCAGATTTGAGGGAATAACGGTGTCAATGTATTTTGACGATAAACAAAAGCATCATAAGCCACATATTCATGCAAGGTGTGGCGAACACGAAATAGTGGTAGGGCTTGACGGTGAATTGCTTGAGGGCGAATTTCCCAAAAAGAAACTTGTGCTTTTGCAATCTTGGTTAATACTTTATGAAAACGAACTTTATATGGCTTGGAATAATGCGGTACGAAACTTGCCGATAGTAAAAATTAATCCTCTTAGAAAGTAACAGGTATCAAAATGTACGAACACGACGAAATGGTTTACGCAAAAAAACCTGCACCCAAAATTAAGGTTACGGGCTTAAAGTTTTTTGACGACGGATACAAATTAAAGCTACGCTTTAATAACGGTGAGTTCAGAATCTTTGATTTTGAACCCCTAATGGCGTATCCTGCTTTTGCGCCGTTGAAAGACACGGTTTTGTTCAGGCAAGCCTATATTGATTACGGCACTGTCGTTTGGAATGACGGCGCAATTGATTACGATCCCGAAACCCTTTACGAAAAAAGCACATTACAATAACGCGCCAATTCTGCATTTTGCTTTTGCGCGGTTCACTTAACTCGCGCACGCGCGTATATTTTAATATTTAAAATAAAATAATAGTAAATAGTTAAAAGCATATTGTTTTTTGCGCGCGCATAGGGTATAATGTTATAAGAGGCATTTCTAATGCCCTAAATTTCCGTTAAGCACTTAACCAAGGCGGGCTAAACGGCTTAACTATAAGGATTTATGAAAAAACTTAACGAAAAACAAAAAAAGATTCTTGACATTGTGCTTATTGCATTGCAGGTGATTATTATTATCACGGGGATAACCATTTCCGCTATTTTAATTGCCAACCCCAATCCTGAAACCAACCGCGTTTCTAAATCCCCTGTGAAATTGCTTCCCGTTCTTTCGGATTCAATGGCGGGTAGCGGAAGCGATAATTTTAAAAAGGGCGATTTGCTTATTGCAAGAAACGCTAAAAATAACGGGCGCGGATTAGAGGCGCAAGTGAAAGACGAAAACGGCAAGATAACTAAGCAAGGGGATATTATCACATTCCACAGCAGGGCTTTAAATATTCTAATTACCCACAGAATTGTGGGCTACGAACTTGACGGCGCAGGCAATGTGCGCGGTTACATAACGCAGGGCGATGCTAACAGCAGTAGAGATTCGGGCTTTGTTACCCCCCAAGATGTTCTTGCGGTTTATGATAATCATTTAAAGGGCGTGGGTTCGGCAATATCTTGGCTTCAAAAGCCCACAAGTTTTATATTCGTAATCGTTGTACCGCTTGCGCTTTTAATGTTCTATAACATTTTTTTGCTTGTGCGCATGGTAATGCACCACCGCATGGCAGTGGCGCAAGAAGAGGCAGACGCCAAGGCGGAAGAATCAATAGCGCAAGCGGAAGCTTCGCTTGAAGATAAAATTGAAAAAATGGTGGCCGAAAGGCTTGCCAAGGCAGAAGCTGTAAAGTCGGCTGAAGCACGCGAAGTTGAACCCAAGGAATAAGGCGGACTTGCTACTAAAAACCACGCAAGAACCACAAAATTAAAATGATAGGCGAATTTTTTAAAGATTTCATAGGCATATTCCTCGGTGGCTTTCTCGGCCTTATTTACTCAAGCCCCGAAGTTGGCAATAGTGGCGGTGTAATCGGTGCATTGCTTCAAATGTTTAACATTCCTGCGTACATATCGCTAATCAGCGATTATTCGGGAAGTTTTAGCGGTGGCGATTGGGCTGTTGCCATACTTTGCATGATTCTTGTGGTTGCCGTGTTTGCCGCGCTTGTGTGGGTGGGAATTTTCTTCGGAAGAAAAGCATTCAAAAGAATCCTCGGCAAAGATAAGGTGCTAAATCAAGATTTGGTAGACGAACTTGCAAGGCTTAAAAAAGAAATCCTTAAAATCACAAGAGAAAAGGATAGAATCTTGGGGCTTAAAATTTCTAACCAAGGTTACGACATTCTTGAAGGTGACGAAAGTGGCGAAGTAGACACGAAAACCGATAAGAAAGAGGGCGAAAGCCGTTTCTATAAACTTACGGAAGTAGACGCCAAATATGATAATTACGAAGCGCCTGAACATAACAGGGAAATTTCGCTTGAAGATTTGTGCATTGCATTCAGAAACTATGCCGCAAATAACCCCGATAGGCCTTGGCGTAAGCTGTACTATGAACCTAAGATTATAAGGCTGTTTTTTGCAAGCCTCGCAACCACAAGGTTAATTATCTTGCAAGGTATATCGGGTACAGGTAAAACCTCACTTCCCGAATGTGTGGGACACTTCCTTTTCAACCCCACCACAATAGCTTCTGTTCAGCCCTCATGGCGTGATAGAACAGAACTTTTTGGATACTTTAACGAATTTACAAAGCGGTTTAACGAAACCGAAGTTCTTAAAGCCATGTACGATGCCACTTTCAGCGAAAGCGTTTATGTTACCGTGCTGGACGAAATGAATATCGCGCGTGTGGAATATTACTTCGCGGAAATGCTTTCAATTCTTGAAATGCCCTCGCGTGAACAGTGGGTGGTGGATTTAGTTCCGTCTGGCTGGCCTTCCGATCCCAAGCATGTTAAAAAAGGCAGGTTCACACTTCCCGAAAATATGTGGTTCGTGGGAACTGCAAATAATGACGACTCTACTTTTGCAATATCCGATAAGGTTTACGATAGGGGAATGCCGATTAATATTAACAGCAAAGCGGCAGCGTTTGACGCGCCACTAACAAGCGGTGTTCGGCTTTCGTATAAGCACCTTGAAAGCCTTTTTAAGGACGCGCAAGACAGGTTTAGGGTAAGCGAAGAAAACCTTAGAAAATTTGAAGAAATGGATAACTATGTTATTGAACATTTCCGCCTTGCGTTCGGTAACCGTATTGTGAAACAGCTTAGGGAATTTGTTCCTGTGTATGTGGCTTGCGGTGGCACAGAAATAGATGGGCTTGACTATGTTCTCTGCAACAAAATTTTAAGAAAGTTTGAATCCCTTAACCTTGCTTACATTCGTGACGAAGTAGACGATTATATTAAATACCTTGACGATACTTTCGGCGAAGAGAACATGGGCGAATGCAAGGAATATCTTAGAAGATTGAAGAAGTTATTCTAATAAAATTCAGAATTCAGAATTCAGAATGCAGAATTGTGGAATCTATCATTTAGAAGTACGAAGTACAAAGTACAAAGTACGAATTGTGGAATTATCCATAATTTATATTTTATATTTTATATTTTATATTTCTTCCCCACCTCGTACCTCTACGAACCTACAAAATGGCTTTCACCCGCGAAACTTACGAAAAATATGTATACGAGATAACCACCCTGCTTAAAAGCGGGGAACTTTATCCGTCTTACGGCAAGAACATTCTCGCAGGTAAAAATGATTTTAAGCTAAGCCAAGTTTTCTCTCAAAAAAATTATTCAACAGATTGGATTGATCAGCTTGAAGATTGCGTAAACGCGCTTGATACTATTGTTAGAAACCCGCGCAAATTTATCGTTATTGAAGAAGATATTGTGGATATATCTTTGGCGCGAAGCATTTCCGTGGAATCGGTTAAGCATTTGGCGCAACACACAAACTTAATTAGTTCCGTTACAAAAGAAGGAATGGTTCTTCCCAATAAAATCCTTAACACAAGCAAGGAAGAAAGTTTTGAGATTTATGAGAACCGCTTTGTTTATACTTTACTTCTTAAAACAAGAGATTTCTTAAACCGCAGATTTGACGCAATTAAAGCCGCACTTCTTGAAAGCGGTGATTTGGGTGTGGAAATAAATTCTGAATTTTTGCTTGACGGGCATAAGGTTAATTTCAAACTTGAATCTTCGGCAACTTTTCCGTTTGAGGCAGTTTCGGGTACTAAAGATAAGGGTACGGGACCCTCAGATGTAGAAAGGCTTTCACGCATACAAAGCATTTTTAATGACTTCTTATCAAGTGCGTTCTGCCGTGAAATGCGCAATTCCGCGCCTGTGCGCCCCCCCATTCAGCGTACAAATGTAATCTTAAAAGATCCTAATTTTAAAAAGGCACTCGTGCTTTGGCAGTTCGTGGAAAGCGCGGAAAGCATGGAATTTAAGATTGAAACTGCAAAGCAAACTGTGGAACTTCCTGAGGGGCATGGCGATAAATTTAGGACGCTTATATTCTTAAACACCGTTATGCTTCAAAGCATTGCCGCCGCAAAAGAATCGTTTGAAAAGCGTGAAGAAAAGAAAAAGAGAATTGAAGATATCGTGCCGGACGACTATCCCACGCTTAAATTAAAGCTGAACGAGGTTCAAAAAATCTTCCACAAAATCCCGCAGGTTGCCATTTCCCAAATCGCCACCACTAAGATTAATATGGCTATAGACAGGGTGCTGAGGCAGGTAAAAATCAACCGTGAAAAGGAAGATTCCTTGCGCCGTCAAAAACTTATAGCGCAACAATTAAAGGAAGAAGAAGAGGCAAGGAAACTTGCGCTTCGTGAAGCCAAGGAAGAAGAAAGGCTTAAAAAGAGGGCAGAAGCTGAGGCGGAAGCCGAAAGAAAAAGGCTTGAACAGGAAAAGGCAGAAAGGGAAAAGCGCGAAGCAGAAGAGCGCGAACTTCTTGAAATCCGCCTGCAAGAAGAAGCAAGGTTGGCGGTAGAAGCAGAGAAAGAAAGGATTCAAAAAGAACATGAAGCGCAACTTGAAGCCTTGCTTGAAGAGGAAAGATTAAGGCAGGACGAAGGCTACCAAGAGGCACTTCGCCGTGCTTCGGAAGAATATGTTAGCGCGCGTGAGGCTTATTGGCAACAGCAAAAAGAACTTCAAATAAGGCTTCTTTCTGAGGACAATCCAAAGCTATTAACAGGAATGCAGACGGACGCTTTCCTCAAAATTACTTCCGATACGCAACAAAGAATTAACGCCATAGAGGGGGTTATGAAGTGCTTGCGTAAAGCCATGGAAGCGGAAAATGAAAATGAGATTATCAGGATTATGGACGAAGCCTTATCCTTTAGGGATTACGAAGATATCCTTTCAATCCGTGCAGATATTTACGATCATGAAAAACCGCACCCCAAGCAGGATTATTACAGGGTTCGCCAAAAATTCATGAAAGAACAGCTTAAAATGCGCAAAAAATCAGCGAAATAGCAAACCCCCCCGCTTTGCAAGCAGTAAGAACGCCTTGCATTTTTAAGGGAAATAACTGAGTGAAGAAGTTTTTAAAAATATCGTCAAATGTACTTGTAATTTTGTTCCTCGCCGTTGCGCTTACTTCGGCGGTTTCGCTTATTGTGGAAGCAATTAGGGGGAATCAGCCCTCTGTTTTCGGATATAAACTTCATTACATTTTAACAGATTCCATGGAACCTGATATTAAAGCGGGCGATATGATTTTATCCAAAACAATAAATAAGGTAAGCGAAGTTGAAAAACTTAAAGAGGGCGATATCGTAACATTCCTTGGGCATCACGGAATCCAAAACGGCAAACTTATTACCCACCAAATAATCCTTACAGACGCCCAAGAGGGCAAAGTTATTTTTGAAAACGAAGAGGGCAAAAAGTTTATAAGAACCAAGGGAACAAACCCCAAAGCCACCGTAGACGAACCTGTGCCGATTGAACATATCCGCGCCGTAACGGTTAGAAAAATGCCAGTCCTTGGAAGCCTTTACACATTTTTCACAAGCGTATTCGGGCTTTTAATTCTTGCCTCAGTGGTACTTCTTTCGCTTGCGGTTGTTTTGTTTTTGAAATTTACCAAACCGCCACAGGCGAAACAGCCAAAAAAGAAAAAGCCCTAATTATCTCAGCAAGCCCCATACGAATGTAAACAAAGTTATTGCGCCTGCAAGCCCTGCGCCGATATAAAGGAAAATATAATCCTTATGCGGTGTTTTTGCGCGTGCCAAAGGTGCTTTGCGCTTTGCGCCTTTAAGGAAAATATCGTAATTAGATTCGGGCGCGTTATTTAGGTTTGCCGTTTCGCTTGTTTCAGATTTTTCCATAATCACAGGTTCGCCCCCCGCCATACGCACTTCGTAATTAACTAATTTACCGCCTGCGCTTGTTCCTATTTCTTTAGGCAAACCCTCTTTTGCGATAGACGCAAAAACTTTAAGGGCAAAATGGATAAGCATAATCACCGCCACGGTTACCGCAAACAGGGCAAACACACTTCCGAACGAAAACCTTGCAAAGCCGTTTAATGCCCCTGAAAATACTTCACTATTTTGAGAACTGTATCCGCTTAGCACCACAAAAAGGTTATTCATAAAATGCACAATTATCGCAGGCAAAATGCTTCCGCATTTAATTACCATGTACGCAAAAATGTAGCCGATTACCGCCGTTGTGCCGAACTGCGCAATGTTTTGGTGCGCAAGCCCGAACATTAAAGCCACAAAAAGCATTTTGCGCCGTTCGCTTTTTTCATTTTCAAGGCAGGCAAGAAGCAAGCCTCTATCGCAAATTTCTTCAAAAATTGCAGGAAGCACAGCAGTTGTGAGTATCCCCATAAAAAGGATTAAAAGCCTTAAGTTTTCGGGGTTATAAAGCGTGCCTACGCCTTCGCTGTAAGTGAAGCCCAAGGAAAGCAAAACAGAGTGAAAGAGGTTAGAAACAATAATGTTTAAAAGAAATGTAACCAAACCGATTGCCACCGCCAAACCGTACAGCTGAGGTTTGATTTTCGTTTTAATCCGCATATCGGCTAAAAATGTACGCGTATCCGCCTTAAACATAACGCGGTACAGCACAAGCGGTACAACCCCCAAGAACCCTACTTGCATTAAAAAACTAAACAGCCAACTATGGTAATTATCCGCCAAATTCACAAATTGCGAAATTATCCTTGATAATGTTAGCCCAAGGATTGTGATAAAAAATATTAAGGATAGCTTTGAAGTACGGTTCATTTTATTTTTCAGCGCACAATGCACAACGCACAGCGCACAGCGCACAGTGGAGGATTTATTTATAATGAGATTTAGATTCCTTCATGTTTCTCGTTTCATGTTTCTCGTTTCACTCTTCATAATGAGATTTAGAATCCACCATTGTGCGCTGTGCATTGTGCGCTGATTCCTTACAGGAAGATTGTAATCACAAACAAGAACGCCAGCCCCGCTATAAGCGAAACAAACGCAAGGCTTGCTTTTCTTTGTTCTTTTTGATTGTAACATATTCTTAAGTCTTTTTCCTTAAAAAAGGTAAAGAATCCAAAGATTTTTAGTTTTTCGCTGTAAGTTTCTATAGTTTCACCCTCAATTATCTCGCCGTCCTTGATTTGCGCTTCGTGTGCGTCAAGATCAAGCACACCGCTTAAGTAATCTTCTTCGGTTACCGCGCGCTTAACTTTAACGGCATTTACCGCTTTCACCATAAAGGCAAGGCTTGGATAAAGAACCACCGCGCCGACAACGGCGAAAACCGCCATAATGCCGATATTGTACCAAGAAAATGTGTCAATTCTTGCAAAAAACGGAATAATAAGAGGCAACGAAATCACAAATGCGTTGCTAAGCGCGTGCATTATTTGGCTGTAAAGAATATTGCCCGTTTTAACGGTGATAAAACCAAGCACAAGCCCGAATAGGAATTGAAACACAAATTGCTGGGCATTCAGGTGAGATAGGGCAAATAAAAGCGAAGTCATTAAAACTGCGTACACGCTACCGCGCTTTTCTTTAAGCACGGTTAAGAACAATCCGCGAAACATAAATTCTTCGCCGATTGCAGGCATTATGCACACGATTATTGCCGTTGCCACATTGGGAACTTCGGGGGTTCTGCCCACGCCGAAGTGGTTAAATATGTAACCGAAGCTAACGCCGAAGATTAAATTTTGAAAAAGAACGCCAAGGGTGGCGAACACGGAAAAGATTAGGGCAAGCGGTACGGGCTTTTTGTAAGGAATAACCGCCCGAAAGCCCACTTTTTTGTGCCTTACAAAGAATAAGATAGCCACTGCATAGCAAACCTGCGGTGCTAAATATGAAAGAGGGGAAGAAAAGTTTTTTGGCAAAAAACTTATTAGCATTGTAGTTAGCAGTGCCACAAAAAATGCCACCACAAAAATCGCCGAAGCATCGGCGTCTGTTAAGCGGATTCTGTTGCTTTGGCTACTAAATGTCCTCAATTATTACCCTATATGCGTTTGTGGTGCTTGAGTCAACCTTAATTTCGTCACTGATTTCAACCCCAAGTATATTATAAATTTTATGCCCTTTTGCCACCACAAGCAGTTCACTTCGTTCTCTTTTGGTTAGCTTTATATCCGAAAGATATTCCGCAAGCGGTTTTGTACCGCCTTTGAACTTTTTAAATGAATCCCCTGCGGTTCTTGCGCGGATAACCGAATCGGCAGGAATCTTACCAAAATCAAACACGCCTTTCTCATTTGCTGGCTTGAAATCCTTATTTATTATAACAGGCGCGAAGTAAAAGCGTTTACCGCAGTAAATATATTCACCGTTCACGCTGAAATCTTCTAAAAAAGCCTCTTTATCGGCGCGTTTAACGAACACGATTTTATCGTATTCCCTGATAGCGTCAAATCCGCAAGAAAGGTTTATAACCGCGTTGTTTTCGCATTCCTTAAGCCTTAAAACGGCTTCAAGGTGAGTATAATCAATATCCTGTTCTGCCCCCGCAAGGCGCAAGGCTTCCAGCACGGATTTTTTGGCAATGTAAGGGTGGCGGTTCAAAACGCTTAAGGGCAGGCTAACTTCGCCGTTTAAAATCGCGGGGGTGATTTCGCTAAGCAAATAATCCTCAAGTTCTTCGCTTAGCTTTGCACTGCGCGCAATTGCGGTAGACGCGCCTTGGTACCTTTCCTCAATAAGAGGCATAATGCGAAGCCTTATAAAATTTCTGAAATGGCGGACATCGTTATTACTTTCGTCAAACACGAAAGGAACGCCGTTTTTTTCCGCATAATCCAAAATCTCTTTTTTTGAGTAATTCAAAAGGGGGTGAATATAGCCCTCTCTATTCACAATTCCGCGCAATCCCCTTGCGCCACCGCCTCTTATCAGGCGCATTAGCACGGTTTCTGCTTGATCGTTTTTATGGTGCGCAAGCGCAATATAGTCCACAGATTTATAAAAAAGAAGTTCGTCAAAAATCTTATACCGCAAAACTCTTGCCGAAAGTTCTTCAGAAACGCCTTCGCGTTCTGCAAATTCCCCTGCCTCAACGCTGTAACAAAGGCACTTAATCTTATTTTCCTTGCAATAATTCTTTACAAATTCACTATCTTTGAGTGAAGCCTCGCCCCTCAGCCCGTGTTCCACATTTATCGCGGTTATATTTAAACCGCTTTTTGTAAGCAAGTCAAGTAGCACCATAGAATCCGCGCCACCGCTTACCGCCACACCGATTTTCGCACCCTTGTTAAAGCCGTTTAAATCAAGCAACATAGTCTACCGCTTTCTGCTTTCTTCCGCAAGTGAGGCAATTCTGTGGCTTTCAAGCGTTACTTCCATGGTGGAAAGCCGTTCGGTTTTGTTACCTGTTTTTAAATACTCTATAAAATCGTTTACGATTCCTGTGTCGCCACCGTGGTGGTTAAACACATTTGAACCTTTAATTTTAACCTTGCGCTTTTTACCGCCGAACACATTAACCTTTAATTTGCAACCAAGATCCTTGCCGATAATTTCGCCCTTTGTACCGCAGATATGAAGCTGGCGGAAGCACATATTTGAAAACGCAGTCATTTTTAGGCTTGCGTTTACGCCGTTTTCAAACTTGATTCCCACAAGCTGATCTTCCATAACATTCGCACCGCATTTATAAACGCACCTGCCGTAACGAGAGGTTTTTAAAGCCTGCTTCAAATGCTTTAGCCTTGGCTTATCCATTCCCGTAACCAGCTTAATATTCACCCCCATAAGCGGAAATGAGTGCAAAGTTGGCTTGTAATATTGCTTTGCTGAATCGTAAACGCAGGTTTTTCTGTGAGGGCAACCGCTTAAGCAATAATCGGTAGCACCTTCTGGGGCATTTTCGGGGGTAAAATTTGTACGCGAGGCAACAGAGAAAACGGATTTTGCCTTGGAAGAACCTGCAAAATAGTACAAAATATCAAGATCATGGCAACATTTTGCAAGAATAGAGGGCGAAGAATTTTCTTCCACACCCCAATTTCCCCTCACATAGCTGTGGGCGTAATGCCAATATGCAATATTTTCCGTGTCATGAATAGATACCACATCGCCGATTTCACCGCTTACGATAATCTTTTTAATTGCGTCATAAAAGGGGGAATATCTTAGCACATGGCAAACCATGATTTTAAGGTTTTTTTCCTTTGCAAGGTTATAAATTTCCTCACATTCCGCGTACACGGGGGACACGGGTTTTTCCAAAAGCAAATGATAGCCAAGGTTCAAAGCCGAAATCGCATGGCGGTAATGATCCCTATCTTGGCTTGCAATCACAAGCGCGTCAGATAATTTGCCTTGCTTAAAAAAATCGTCCTCATTTCCAAAAAGCATACCGCTATCAAGAGAAAACGCTTTCTCTGCAAGTTTTAAAAACTTAGGGTTAATATCGCAAACTGCTGTAATTTTTGCGTCATTGTGTTTTTTGAGGGCATTGCCGTAACGCCGTCCGCGGTTGCCGTAACCAAGAATTGAAACTGTAATCATTCCTTAATACCTATATCCTTTCTATAAAACATTCCGTTAAATTTAATATTGTTAATTTTTTTGTAAACCTTTTTTCTTGCCTTGCCCACGGTACTGCCCGCGCCTGTAAGCGCAAGAACTCTGCCACCGTTAGAAACCGTTTCGCCGTCTTTATCCAAAGTGCCTGCGTGGTAAAGGGTTAGCCCCTTAATATCGCCCACGGTAATTTTATCACCTTTTCTTGGATTTTCGGGATACCCTTCCGAAGCCAAAACCACGGTAATCGCACTTCCCTTTTTCCATTTGATTTGAATCTTATCCAGCCTTTCTTCAATGATTGCTTCAAAAATATCCACTAAATCCGTTTTCAAAAGGGGCAAAATAACCTGCGTTTCGGGATCGCCGAACCTTGCGTTATATTCAAGGATAAAAGGTTCGCCGTTGGGTGAAATCATTAACCCGAAGTAAATAACTCCCTTAAATTTGCGCCCAAGTTTATTCATGGCTTCAATAGTGGGCTTATAAATTAGTTCCATGCAAATGTCTGCAAGGGCTTTTGTGTAAAACTTACTTGGGGCAAAAGCACCCATTCCGCCCGTATTCGGGCCTTCGTCATTATCGTATGCGCGTTTGTGATCCTGCGCGGAAAGCATGGGTACCACGGTTTTCCCGTCTGTAAACGCAAGCACGGAAACTTCTCTGCCCACCAAAAAATCTTCCGCGATAACCTTGGTGTTAGCTTCGCCGAACTTTCCGCCAAAAATTTCATCCGAAGCGCTTAAAGCCTCTTCCTTACTTTGGCAGATATACACGCCCTTGCCGTAAGCCAAGCCGTCTGCTTTTATCACAAGAGGATAATTAGCCGTATCAAGATAAGCCTTAGAGTCCTTACCGCTTTCAAACTTTTTATAGCCTGCCGTGGGGATATTATTATCCACCATTAGTTGCTTTGCAAAAATTTTACTGCTTTCAATTTCAGACGCCTCTTTTGTGGGGCCGAAAGCCCTGTGTCCGTTTTCGGTTAAAAAATTAACCAAACCGTCTGCAAGAGGGTTATCAGGCGCAACCATGGTAAGCGTTACGCTTTTATTCTCATTTAAAAACTTTAAAATTCCCTGCTTATCAAGCACGCCCACATTCACGCAAATTGCGTCTTTAGCAATGCCTGCATTTCCGGGGGCGCAGTAAACTTGCCTTACCCGTTTGCTTTCATTTAACTTTTTTACTATGGCGTGTTCTCTTCCGCCACTTCCGATTACAAGAATATCCATATTAGTGTTTAAAATGTCTTTTTCCGCACAGCACCATTGCTATGCCGAGTTCGTTGCATTTATCTATAGAAAGTTGATCGTTTTTAGAACCCCCCGGTTGGATAATGGCGGTTATGCCTGCTTTTCCTGCCACTTCCACGCAATCGGGATAGGGGAAGAATGCGTCAGACGCCATTACCGCACCTTTCACCTTTTCGCCTGCGTTTGCTATGGCAATGTCTGTGGCGGTGATTCTGTTAGGTTGCCCCATGCCTATGCCGAGGGTGCTATCCTTTACGCCCACAACAATCGCATTTGATTTAGTGTGTTTAACAACTTTAAAAGCAAAGCGCAAGGCTTTAAGTTCGTCTTTCGTGGGGGCTTTTTTGGTTACGATTTTTAGTTCGGAATCGTCATATAAATCATTATCGTAATCCTGCACTAAAAGCCCGCCCACAACCTTTTTAATATCGTAAGTACCTGCTTTAATCTTTGCCGTGATAGTGGGAAGTTTTAGCACCCTTAAATCTTTTTTTGTTTCTGCAAAATACTTTATTGCGTCCTCACTGTAATCAGGCGCGACAATAATTTCAAGGAAAATTTCCGCAAGTTTCTTTGCAAGTTTTAAATCCACCGCGCGGTTAAGCGCAACGATTCCGCCGAATATTGAAACCTTATCCGCTTCATAAGCCTTAACATACGCTTCGTAAATATTATCAGCCGAACCCACACCGCAAGGATTAGCGTGCTTTACCGCCACTGCCGTGGGTTCGTCAAATTCCCTCAAAACATCAAGCGCGCCTGCCGTGTCGTTAATATTATTAAAGGATAATTCCTTGCCAAGAAGTTGCACTGAATCGGATAATGAACCTTCGTAGCGGTAGCTTTCCTTGTAAAAAGCCGCCCTTTGATTGGGGTTTTCACCATACCGCATATCTTGCGCCTTTTCGTAAGCGAATGTGATATTATCAGGGAACGGGATACCAAGATTCCCTCTTAGGTAGCCCGAAATGAGTGTATCGTAAACAGCGGTATGTTGAAAAACCTTGTACATTAGGTTTAACTTCGTTTCAATAGGGGCAATGCCGTTCTTTAATTCGTTAATAACGGTTTCGTAATCCTTGCTATCGCAAACCACATAAACATCTTGATAATTCTTAGCCGCGGATCTAAGCATGGTAGGCCCGCCGATATCAATATTTTCCACAACCTCTTTAAACGGCGCACCGCGTTCCACCGTTGCTTTAAAGGGGTAAAGGTTAATGCAAACCACATCAATGGGCGCAATATTTAAATCCTTAATTTGCGCCATATGTTCCTTGTTGCCACGCATTGCCAAAATGCCTGCATGAACCACAGGGTGCAAGGTTTTCACTCTGCCGTCAAGGCATTCTTGAAATCCCGTAACATCCGAAATGTTTACCGCGTTTACCCCGCTTTCCCTTAAATGAGAAAGCGTCCCGCCTGTGGACACAACTTCAAACCCAAGTTTCTCAAGTTCCTTTGCAAACGAAGCCACGCCTGCTTTGTCCGATACGCTTATTAATGCTCTTTTTTTCATTTATCTCTCCTTTGTGATTTTTCAATAATGATATTTAGATTCCACAATTTATATTTTTAGTTAAGCCTGCAAGGCGACACCAAGGTTCTGCCACAGGCAGGTTCTTATATTTTACATTTTATATTTTGGTTGATTGCCTAATCACACAGCATTTTCACCACTTTCGGCAACAGCCTATGTTCTTCTTTAAGTACGCGCTGTTGCAAGGTTTCGGGTGTGTCGCTTGGCAGAACTGCCACTATCGCTTTATCAATAATATCGCCCGTATCTATGCCCTCGTCCACAAAATGCACGGTGCAACCAGACTCTGTTTCACCTGCGGTGATAACCGCTTCATGCACCCTCATTCCGTAAAAGCCGTCCCCTGAGAATTTGGGAATTAAGGACGGGTGGATATTAATAATCTTATTTTTAAATTTCCTTACAAAGCTAAACGGAAGTATAGTTAAAAACCCTGCAAGGATTATATAATCAACATTTAGCCGAGTAAGCATTTCCGCCACGCGCCCGAATTCATTTTCAAGCCCTAAGGACTTATCCATAACCGTGGTAGCGATTCCGTTATCAATTGCCCTTTGTTCACCGAGAGTTCCTGCCTTTGAAGCAACGCAAAGCATAATTTCGGCGTTAATTTCTTTATTGTTAACCCCGTCTATAATTGATTGAAAATTTGAACCGCTACCCGATACGAAAACGGCAATGTGTTTCTTCATGTTTTAGTGATTAGTGATTAGTTGTTGGTGGTTGGATTTCAGCGCACAGCGCACAATGCACAGCGCACAATGGTGGAATTATTTATTAATGAGATTTAGAATCCACCACGTTTCTCGTTTCTCGTTTCTCGTTTCATGAATAACAATGCTTCGCATTGCTATTCAAGCACAATTCCTGCTTTATTCGTTACTTCGCCGATAATTACCGCTTTTTCGCCAATAATGTTGGCTTCTTTCACAAGTTTGTCCGCGTTTTTGGAATCAACCGCGATAACCATGCCTATGCCCATATTAAAGGTATTGTAAGCATCGTTTTTATCTATTGCGCCTTTTTGAAGAATAAGTTCAAAAAGAGGGGGAAGTTTATAGGAATTAAGGTTTACCCTTATTCCGAGATCTTTTGAGGGCAAAATCCTTGGAATATTCTCAATAAAGCCACCGCCCGTTATGTGTGCGATACCCTTTAAATTAACCTTTTCCATAAGGCTTAGAATTTGCTTTACATAAATCCTCGTGGGGGTAAGCAAAATATCGCCGATTTTACCGCCGAGTTCTTGCGAATAAGTGTTTAAAAGTGTGATATCGGCAGGATCAAAAAGTTTTCTTATCAAAGAAAAGCCGTTTGAATGTGCGCCCGAAGAGGGCAAGCCCACAAGAACATCACCGCTTTTTATGTTTGCGCCGTTAATAATTTCGCTTTTTTCCACTATTCCTGTGGAAAAGCCTGCCAAATCAAATTCGCCACCGCCGTAAAACCCCGGCATTTCTGCCGTTTCACCGCCGATAAGCGAACAACCTGCCTGACGGCAACCCTCGGCAATGCCTGCCACAATAAGTTCTGCCTGTTCGGGAACAAGTTTGCCTGTGGCAAGATAATCAAGGAAAAACAGGGGCTTTGCGCCTTGGCAAACCACATCGTTCACGCACATGGCTACGCAATCAATGCCCACGGTGTTAAATTTATCCATGGCAAAAGCGTATTTCAATTTTGTGCCTACGCCGTCCGTCCCTGCCACAAGCACAGGTTTTTTGTACTTAAAATTTTCAAGCGTGTAAAAACCGCCGAAGCTACCCAAGCCACCAAGCACATTTTTATCATGCGTGGATTTCGCGTGCGCTTTATAGCGTTCTGTGGCTTCGTAACCTGCCTCAACATTAACACCTGCTTGCGTGTAAGCCTTATTACTCATAATTTACCCCTTTAAATTTTTCTTTATGTAATCCGCGTAGCCAATTTCTTTAAGTTCCGCGCACTTATTTTCAACCGTTTCTTCAAGGCTTTTTTTGTAGCTTTGAACCTTAGTTAGATATTTTTTATCCGCCGTGCCAAGGATAGACATGGCAAGAATTCCTGCATTTTTCGCACCGTTAATTGCCATTGTTGCCACGGGGATTCCGGGGGGCATTTGCACTATTGAATGCAAGCTGTCTACCCCGCTTAGCGTGCTTGTTTTAATAGGCACACCGATAACGGGCAGGGGGGTGATTGAAGCAATCATTCCCGGTAAATGCGCCGAACCGCCTGCCCCCGCGATAATAACTTTGTAACCGTTCTTTACCGCGTCCGTGGCGAAACTAAACAGCTTTTTGGGGGTTCTGTGCGCGCTTACGATTGTGGTATTAAAAGAAATTTCCATTTCTGTTAAAAAATCAAGCGCGTCTTTCATTACGGGCAAATCGCTGTCGCTTCCGTACACAACTAAAACTTTTGCTTTCTCACTCATTTCGCTTTTACCGCCTTAATGTTGATTTTATCAAGAATTTTTACGCATTCGCTTAGGGTTTTAGCGGTAATGGTGAAATGCCCCATCTTCCGCCCCTCTTTAACTTCCGTTTTGCCGTAAATGTGCGCGTTAACATTTTTAATTTTGTAAGCGTCCTCAATTCCTTCAAACACCGCTTTGCCGTTTTCGCCTTTTCCACCGATAACATTTTTCATAATAGACGCACCCACAACCATTTCCGCCGAACCAAGCCCAAGCCCAGTAATGGCACGGATATGGTTTTCAAATTGATTTGTACGGCAGGCTTCAATGGTATAATGCCCTGTGTTATGAACTCTTGGCGCAACTTCGTTAACCAAAACGCGCTTAGTGCCTTTTTCAATAAACAATTCCACGCAAAAAGTACCCACGCCGTTAAAGCATTCCAAAACGCTTTTTGCAATTTCCATAACCTTTTTTTCCGTGCTTTTTGAAATATTAGCAGGGATAAAAGTGGTGTCAAGAATGCTGTCTTTGTGGATATTATCCGCAATAGGGTAAACTTCGCACTCACCGTTTTCAGCACGCGTGGCAATCACCGAAACTTCGCGTTCGTAATTAACTGCGTCCTCAATCATTAGTTCATTTTCATTTCCGTTAAGTTTTTCGTAACCCAAGGCTATATCGGAAGCAGATTTAATGAAGAAATTACCCTTGCCGTCATATCCGCCACGGCGGGATTTTAAAAATAGGGGTGTGCCTTTTTTATTAAAATAATTCTCAATATCTTTAGCGTTTTCCACGGCAAGAAAGTTCGGAACGGCAATATTTTTGCCAAGAAGGGCGGTTTTTTGCCACAATTTGTCCTGAATTGTTCTTAAACTTGCCACAGAGGGGAAAATCTTATGCCCCTTATCCTCAAGCATACTCAAAAGTTCCGCGCTTATATGTTCAAATTCGTAAGTTATAACTTGGGAAACCTTTGCAAGTTCGCTAAATCCGCTTTCGTCCTTAAAGCCTTTCACAATATGAATATCCGCAATGCTGTGGCAGGGGCAATCCTTTGCAGGATCTAAAACGGCTACCTCAAAACCAAGCCGTTTTGCTTCCAAAATCAACATTTTGCCGAGCTGTCCTCCGCCCACAATACCTATTGTTTTCACTTGGTTTATCACGCAATAATTTTAGCATAACGCTTCACCAAAAGCAACAATTAGGTTGCATATGCGCGCATAATTATATATAATCAATAATAAGCGCGCATTGCGTGCTTATTTGGAATTATGAATTCAGAATTCAGAATGCAGAATTATGGTTTCTAAATCTCATTATGTAAAGTGAAACGAGAAACATGAAACGAGAAACATGGTGGATTCTAAATCTCATTAATAAATAATTCCTTCATTGTGCGCTGTGCATTGTGCGCTGTGCGCTGAAATCCAACCACCGACCACCATTCACCAACCACCCAAAAGATGCCCAGAAAAAAGCAAGAACAACCCACCGCCCCCCCGCTACCCGTTATCACGGGGCTTTCGCAAGCGGAAATTGCAGAACGCGTTGCAGGCGGTTTGGTTAACGGCGATCAAAATATTAAAACCAAAACCGTGTGGCAGATTCTTGCCTCAAATTTGTTTACATTTTTTAACCTATTGTTTTTGATTCTTGCGGTAATCCTTTTCCTGTTTTCCGAGAAAACATTTGAAGGAATGGCAAATTTCGGCTTTTTGGGCGTGGTTATTAGCACATTCGTGATAAGCATTTTGCAAGAACTTAAAGCAAAGCGCACTATTGATAAACTTTCGCTACTTTCCGCACCGCGCGTTGCTTCGCTTAGGGACGGCGAGGAAGTGGAAATTGCGGTTAAAGATATCGTTATGGACGAAATCGTTATCCTGCGCACAGGCAATCAAATTTGTGCGGACGCGGTAGTCGTTCACGGTTCGCTTGAAGTAAACGAATCTTTGATAACAGGGGAATCCGATCCGATTATGAAAAAAGAGGGCGATGAACTTCTTTCGGGAAGTTTTATCATTTCGGGTTCAGCCCACTCAAAGGTTATCAGGATAGGTAAAGACAATTACGCCACCAAAATTTCAGCAGGTGCAAAATATATAAAAGCGCAAAATTCCGTTATACTTCGTTCGGTGCGCCGTTTCATTAAAATGATGGCAATGGTAATCCTGCCCCTTGGCGCAACGCTGTTTTCGGTTAAATACTTCGGACACCAAGGCGAACTCAACGAAACGGTTCGTTCAGTTATCGGCAACCTTATCGGCATGATTCCTGCGGGGCTTATGTTCTTAACCACAGGCGTGTTTTCCTTAAGCGCGATAAGGCTTTCAAGATATAAGGCTTTGCCTCAAGATCTTTTTTGCACCGAAGCATTGGCACGCGTTGATGTTCTTTGCCTTGATAAAACAGGCACGATAACCGAAGGTAGCATGGAAGTTACAAGCGTAATTCCTTACGATATTCTTGAGGACGAAACCCTGTTTATTTTAAAAAATCTTTCAGAAGCACTTAACGAAATGAATCCCACCGCACTTGCGGTTAAAGAATATGTTAAGGATATTCCCCCTTCAGAGGTGGCGGAATCGGTAATCCATTTTTCTTCCGCGAGGAAATGGAGTTCGGCAAAATTTAAATCAGGCACTTATGTAATGGGAGCGGCGGAATTCATTTTAAAGAAAATGAGTAAAAAAACCGAAAAAATGCTTGCGCTTCATTCGGAAAAAGGAAACCGCGTGCTTGTTCTTGCCAAATGCGGTGATATTAAGGATTATAATATTCCTTCAAATATTGCGCTTGTGGGCTATATCGTTATTGCGGATAAAATCCGTGCGGAAGCCCCCGATACCATTAAGTTCTTCGCCGCGCAAGGCGTTGCAGTAAAGGTGATTTCGGGTGATAATCCCATAACCGTGCGTGCGGTTGCAAAGCGCGCAGGAATTAAGGGCGCAAATGACTTCATTGACGCTACCACCCTCAAAACCGAAGAAGAACTTGAGGCGGCTGCGGTTAAGTACACGGTTTTCGGGCGCGTTACGCCTGATCAAAAACTTCAGCTTATCAAGGCACTTAAAAAAGCAGGGCATACCGTGGCAATGACGGGGGACGGCGTTAACGATGTTCTTGCACTTCGCGAAGCGGATTGTTCAGTCGCCATGGCAGCGGGAAGCGATGCCGCTAAAAATGTTTCTCAGCTTGTGCTTCTTGATTCAAATTTTGCTTCAATGCCCAAGATAGTGGCAGAGGGGCGCAGAAGTATAAATAACTTAGAAAGATCGTCCTCACTCTTCCTTGTTAAAACCCTTTATAACTTCTTGTTCGCGCTTATATTTATGATTCTAAATGAACCGTTCCCCTTTGAACCAAGGCATTTCACATTGCTTGGTTTGGTTACGATAGGCTTACCGGGTGCGCTTCTTGCATTAGAACCTAACAGCAATAGGGTAACAGGTTCATTCTTCTCTAAGGTTGTGCGGAACGCAATTCCTGCCGCACTCACGGTTGTTTCGGCGGTTGTTGCCACGGTGCTACTTCCCCGCCTGCTTGAAAACCCCTTAGATCAGCACGACATTTCAAGTATGTGCCTTATGGTTACCGCCTGCGTTTGCTTTGCGTATCTCATAATGGTTACCTATCCTTATAACGCGCTTAGGATAACCATGCTTTTTGGAATGGTGGGGCTGTTTGCCTTGGCGCACTTTGCGAACTTCGGGCAGATAGATATAACCGCCTTCTTCGGGCTTTCCACTGTGTACACAGACGATATGTTAATGGTAATCATGCCTATAATTGTGCTGTCTATCCCCATACTGCTGTGTTTTATTGCCTTAATAAAACAGCTTGCCCACAGTGAAAAATTTGAAAAGCTGTTCGCACGGCTTTACGATTAAGAAAGCCACTGAATAAATAAACCAATAGGGCTTATGCCCCAAATAAATAGTAAAAACAATGCACACATACAGAACCTCAGATAAATCGCGAATCCCCTATAAAGAAGGCAAGTTCTTCAGTTCTTCGGACTGGCTTTTTAGAGACGCCAAATTCTTCGCGCCCGCGATAACGGAAAAAGACGCGCTTGAATTTTTCAAAGAAAGGATTTCCACGCGCAAGTTTTATGACGAAAAATTTATAAAGCACTGTTGCCAAAAGGATAGGTACGGCGAAATAATTAACATTAAACTTGTGCTGTTTCCTTTAATAGTGCATAAAACCCCAAGAAAAATCACCATTGAAGAACACCATTCCTTTTTGCCCGAAATTGATTTCACAAGCGGAAAAAACCCCATTGCGGAAGAGGACGCAAGTTCGTACACGCTTTATGACGCGGAATATGTGGAAAAATATATCCATTGCGTGAAAAAGGGCGAAGACAGCGAAGATATTGAAGAAAATTCAGAGGACACCGAACTTAGCAGTAAAGCAAAACTTGATTACGAAGTAATCTTTATGCCGTTCTATGTCATCCGCACTGAGTACGATAACGAAACTTACACAAGTTTTATTAACGCGGAAGATTGGTCTTTCGTGATAGACGGCGCGCTTCCCCCCCAAGTCGCGCTTGCAATTAAGAACAACGGGCTTGAGAGGTTGCAATCGTACACGCTTTGGAGTTTGCTTGCGCTTCTTTTGGGCGTTGTAACAAGCCTTGTGGCTTTACCGCCGTACATTGTTAAGTGGCAACAAGTGGTTGCCTTGTCGCGCCAAACAAGTTTCTATAAACTTGAATTATTCTGCACCATTATGCCCATTTTGCTTGTGGGGCTTTATGTGGGTGCTGTAGCCATAATTCACAGGAAAACTAACAGGACATTTAACCCCTTGCCTAATATTGACAAGGAATTTACGGTGGCGGTTGCCTCAAACAAGGCTATTAAATTTACGCGCGTAAAAGGCCCCGGAAATGTAGCCCCAATTTCACTCTTGCTTATTTCTGCACTTATATTCGCCGCGCTTGTGTTCACCTTTATTTACGGAATCGCCCCAAGGGTAACCGTGTACTTCCCTCAGAACTAAACCAAACCCAAGCAAAACCAAACAAAACACACAAACAAAAACCCTGCGCTATTACGCAGGGTTTTGTGGAAACTCTAAACTTAGCGGTAAGGAAAATCGCACTTTTCCGCACTGCCCCTTAAGGCTTTAAGACGCTGTGTGGCGAAAAAGCCCGAAAAGGGGTGAATTTCGCTTTAGCGAAAGAGGGGAAAATCGGCGAGTATCACGAGTATTTTTCCCCTCAGCAGAGGAAAAGAAAACTTTTAGGTTTTATTTTACTCTGAATTAAAGTGAATTTACTATCTCTGTGAAGATAACGCCAAGCCCGTGTGCGCCTGCATCGGGATATCCGATTGATCTTTCGCCCACTGTGCCTGCTCTGCCCATTCTTGCGGCGATAAGTTTTGTGGCTTCTGCGCCTGCCACTGCCGCTTCGGCGGATTTCTTCATTGCGGGAAGTAGTGCCTCACCTGCTTTCGCGCTTGCGGAAAGGCTGTCTGCCGCTGGCACAAGTGCGTCAATAAGCGTTTTGTCGCCCACAACCGCACCGCGTCCGAAACTTCTTTCGCCTGTTTTTTGAATGCCCACAACCGCCGCTTGCATAATTTCTGCTAAGCCGTCTACGCCGATTTCTTCAGCATCGCCTGCCGCTTTCGCGCCTGCACGGAAAGCACTTCCCCAAATAGGGCCTGATGCGCCACCGCAGTATTCCATAATAATCATGGAACAGGATTTTAAAAACGCACCGATATTGTCTGTTTCAAGTTCAGCCCATTCTTTCTTAAGCTGACGGAAACCTTTTGCAATAGACATTCCGAAATCGCCGTCCCCTGCTGCGCTGTCAAGTTCGCAAAACGGAACTTCGTTTGCAATAATAATATCGCTCATTTTTGCTATGATATCAATCATGCCTTGGGTTGTAATTTTATTCATTTTATTCTCCTTATTAACTTGAAAATTTTAATATGATTAAATTATACTGCATTTTACAGTTTTTGGCAATAGTTATTTATAATTCAGCACCACAAAAAAACCGCAAGAGTTTCCTCTTGCGGTTTTTATTTAAAGTAAAAGTTAATTAAGCAGGAAGGATTTCGGAAACAACGCCCGAACCAACTGTTCTGCCACCTTCACGGATAGCAAAGCGTAAGCCTTTTTCAATCGCGATAGGGGTGATAAGGGTGATTTCCATTTTAATGTTATCCCCCGGCATAACCATTTCAACGCCGTCAGGTAGCTTAATGTTACCAGTAACATCGGTGGTTCTGAAATAGAATTGAGGACGGTATCCGTTAAAGAACGGTGTGTGGCGTCCGCCTTCACTTGCTGTTAGAACATAAACTTCGCTGTTGAAGTGTGTGTGGGGAAGAATTGAACCGGGTTTGCAAAGAACTTGTCCTCTTTCAATATCTTTTCTATCAATACCGCGAAGTAGTAAGCCTACATTGTCGCCTGCGATAGCTGAATCAAGAAGTTTTCTGAACATTTCAACACCTGTAACGGTTGTTTCAACTGTCTTTCTGATACCAACGATTTGAACCTTATCTTGAACCTTAATTGTTCCTCTTTCTACTCTGCCTGTGGCAACCGTGCCACGGCCAGTGATTGTGAACACATCTTCTACAGGCATAAGGAAGGGCTTATCTGTTTCGCGTTCGGGATCGGGAATAAAGCTGTCTACAGCGGCGAGAAGTTCGCGAATGCAATCACAATCTTTGCCTGCTGCGTTGCCCGAAGTGGCGGCTTCCATAGCTTTAAGGGCAGAGCCTTTGATAATAGGTGTGTCGTCCCCGGGGAAGTTGTAAGTATTTAAAAGATCACGGATTTCCATTTCCACAAGTTCAAGAAGTTCAGGATCGTCTACTTGATCAACCTTGTTCATGAAAACAACAATGTGGGGAACACCAACTTGGCGGGCAAGAAGGATATGTTCACGCGTTTGGGGCATAGGACCGTCTGTTGATGCAACAACGAGGATAGCACCGTCCATTTGCGCAGCACCTGTGATCATGTTTTTAACATAGTCCGCGTGTCCGGGGCAGTCCACATGGGCGTAGTGCCTTTTGTCTGTTTGATATTCCACATGCGATGTATTGATTGTGATACCTCTTGCCTTTTCCTCTGGCGCTTTATCAATATCTTCATACTTCATAACCGCTGCGTTATTAGATGCGGCTGATACCATTGTGATAGCCGCTGTTAGCGTAGTCTTACCATGGTCAACGTGACCGATAGTGCCTACATTAACATGAGTTTTGTTTCTTTCAAATTTGGATTTTGCCATTTTAAGCCTCCGATTTATAATCAATTATGTTATTCTTCTCAATTATATCCAAATGTTTAACTAATGTCAAACAATTTTTCATAATTCAGAATTAAGAATTCAGAATGCAGAATTGCGGATTTATTTATAATGAGATTTAGAATCCTTCATGTTTCTCGTTTATCGTTTCTCGTTTCACTTCTTTCCTGTTAACTTCTCAAGTTCCGCCTTTGGCACTTCGCAATATCTATCTAACTGCATTGCGTATGTTCCACGCCCTTGCGTTCCGCTTCTTAGCACATTGGCGTAGCCGAACATTTCGGATAGGGGTACATTTGCCTGCACGATTTTTAGCTTGCCTTTTTCTTCAAGGGCTTTAATTGAACCGCGCCTTGAATGCAGTGTGCCAAGGACTTCGCCAAGGTAATCCTCAGGTGCGGAAACTTCCACAGCCATTAGCGGTTCTAAAATTGTGGGGTTTGCCTTTGACGCGGCGTCCTTAAGTGCCATTGAACCCGCGATTCGGAATGCCATTTCGGAAGAGTCTACTTCGTGGTAGCTTCCGTCTATAAGCCTTACCTTAATATCCACAAGTTCGTAACCTGCCAAGATTCCTGCTTTTGAAGCCTCTTTGATTCCTTCTTCCACAGGCTTAATGTATTCCTTGGGAACAGAACCACCCACAGTTTCGTCTATAAACTCAAAGCCTAAGCCCGGTTCGTTAGGGGATAGGATAATTTGGCAATGTCCGTACTGCCCTTTGCCACCGCTTTGGCGGATATATTTGCCTTCGCCCTTGGCTTCTTTCTTAATCGTTTCGCGGTACGCAACTTGGGGCTTGCCCACATTTGCTTCCACCTTAAATTCCCTTAAAAGCCTATCCACGATAATTTCAAGGTGAAGTTCCCCCATTCCTGCAATAATGGTTTGCCCCGTTTCTCTATCGGTATAGGTTCTGAAAGTGGGATCTTCCTCAGATAGCTTTGAAAGCGCGATACCCATTTTTTCCTGCCCAAGTTTGGTTTTAGGTTCAATAGCAACCATGATAACAGGATCGGGAAATTCCATTTTTTCAAGGATAACAGGATTTTGAATATCACAAAGAGTATCACCTGTGGTAACATCTTTTAAGCCCACAAGCGCGATAATATCCCCCGTTGCCGCTTCGTCAATTTCGGTTCTTGCATTTGCGTGCATTCTCAAAATTCTGCCTATTCTTTCTTTTTTATCCTTAGTGCTGTTCAAAAGCATTGTGCCTGACTTTAGCACACCGCTGTAAATTCTGAAGAATGCCAATTTTCCCACGAAAGGATCAACCATGATTTTAAATGCCAAACCCGATAGGGGGGCGGAATCGGAAGAAATCCTCTCAATTTCCTTATCGCGGTATTTTCCTTTAATATTGGGAACATCAAGGGGGGAAGGAAGAAGATCAATAATCATATCCAAAAGTTTTTGCACACCCTTATTCCTATAAGAACTGCCACAAAGAACAGGCACGATTTTCATAGAAACAGTCGCCTTACGCAAAACCTTAAGCATTTCTTCGGGCGTAAAGTCCTCACCCGCATACCATTTTTCCATGAGTTCGTCATCACAATCCGCGCAGGTTTCAATTATCGCGGTGCGGGCTTCTTCCGCAACTTTTTTAAATTCCGCGGGGATTTCCACAACCTCAGTTTTAACCCCAAGATCATCCTTATATATAACCGCGTTATTTTGCACAAGATCAATGATTCCTTTAAAGGTATCTTCTTTTCCGATAGGAAGAACGATAGGCAAAGGATTTGTGCCAAGCCTATCTCTCATGGATTTTATAACGCCGAAGAAATCCGCACCGTTAATATCCATTTTGTTAACAAACGCTATGCGCGGAACGCCGTACTTTTCAGCCTGACGCCACACGGTTTCGGATTGCGGTTCCACACCGCCTTTTGCGCAGAATAGGGCAACCGTTCCGTCAAGAACCCTCAAACTTCTTTCCACTTCCACAGTGAAATCCACATGCCCAGGGGTATCTATAAGGTTAATGGTATGATCGCGCCAAGAAGTGGTGGTGGCGGCAGACACTATCGTTATGCCCCTTTCCTGTTCTTGCGCCATCCAATCCATTGTTGCGTTGCCTTCATGCACTTCGCCCAAACGGTGGCTTTTACCTGTGTAAAAAAGTATGCGTTCCGAAGTAGTCGTCTTGCCTGCGTCAATGTGCGCCATTATGCCTATGTTTCTAATTTTTGTTATATCTCTTTTCATAGTTATTTTTAATTAAGAATTCAGAATTCAGAATGCAGAATTGTGGATTAATTATATAATGATATTTAGATTCCAACCCTGCAACCTGCACCCTGCAACCTGCAACCTAAACTGCGTTAAAAAAACGGCATTCGCACGCCGTTTTCTAAATTTGGTTTCAAATTTATTAGCTTACCAACGGAAATGCGCGAAAGCCTTATTTGCCTCTGCCATGCGGTGTACATCCTCTTTTTTCTTGAATGCACCGCCAGCATTATTAAATGCGTCAAGAATCTCGCCTGCAAGCCTTTCCTTCATAGTTCTTTCACTTCTCTTTCTTGCGTACATAACAAGCCAACGGATTCCAAGGGTTTGGCGTCTATCAGGCCTGATTTCAATAGGAACTTGGTAGTTAGAACCGCCCACGCGCCTTGCTTTTACTTCCACGGCAGGCATAATATTGTCAAGTGCCTTAAAGAAAACATTATTAGGCTCTTGGTTTAGCTTTTTTTGAATGATTTCAAACGCATCGTAAACGATTCCTTGTGCTACTCCGCGTTCGCCGTCCCACATAATTTGGTTAATAAGCTTAGTTATAACCTTGGAATTATACATAGGATCAGGCAAAACATCTCTTTTGGGGACGCCACTTCTTCTTGGCATTTCTATATCTCCTTGAACTTAATTGATTATTCTTAGTTTACTTTACGCTATTGATAGCGTTAAGTTTTATTTGTTACTTAGGTTTCTTCGCACCGTATTTTGAACGGGATTGCTTTCTCTTTGCCACGCCTGCGGTATCAAGCGCGCCTCTTATTATATGGTAACGCACGCCCGGTAAATCACGAACCCTGCCACCTCTGATAAGAACCACGCTGTGTTCTTGCAGGTTATGCCCGATTCCGGGAATATAAATTGTGCCTTCCATGCCGTTAACTATTCTCACCCTTGCAATTTTACGCACGGCGGAATTGGGCTTTTTAGGTGTGGTAGTAGTAACCAGCAGGCAAACGCCCCTTTTTTGAGGGCAACTTTGCATGATAGGCGTCATTGTTTTTTTAGTACGGCGTTCTCTGCCGTCCCTTACTAATTGGCTAACAGTGGGCATTATTTATCTCCTTAGAGTGCTTTTAGCTTTACGCTATATTGTTTTAAGGAAACAATGAACAAATACATTAAATGATAACGAAATATTTACGAGGTAAAAATCAGCTAAATACGCGCAGGCTATATTGGAATATTGCCAAGTGGGTTTAGCGGTTTTGAACCGTAAATATGAAGTTAGCGTTAATAGTGCATGGGTTATTGTTGTCCTGTTTATACTGTTTTGTTTTTATATGGTTATCGCGCCCGCGGAAATTCTTTTTTGCTATATTTTGTTTGACTTCCAATTCATGTATGCCTATACACTCATTTGCAGTCAATTCAAAATCTATCTAAAAAATCTCTTTCCGCCATGCACGAGTATTTATTCATTGGTTCCTTAAGAATCCTACTGCGGAACACGGTTTTTCAATATTGATTTCCGCGCCGAGTTCAGTTCTGCTTTCGCAGGTGATTATTGGTACATTATTTGCTGAGGCAAGCTGTAGTAGCTGGCGTTTGATTTCGGCGTCAGTATCGTCTGCGATTAACACGAGGCTTATCGCGCCTTTGCGAATCCCGCGGGAAACCTGCCTTATGCCTGCAACTTTATTGCCTTCAAGCATTTTTTTAATGTTTAAATCAAGCATAATATTCGCCTATGTTAAAATAGGCTTTGATATTATACCAAGCACAAACCTTGAATGCAACAAAATTAAGCGGATATTTTACTAATTTTCGCGGTTTAATCCGCCTTTTTTTCAAGAACAACCAAAACGCAACCGCTTTTAACTTCCACAACCGCCGTTTTATTTAAAAACTCATTGCTTACCCCCACGGGATTACTGCTTGAAAGCAAAAAATTATCAAGCGGATACTTAAAGCCCGTGAGCGTTACGGTTGCGCTTTCGCTAAGCGAAAACACAGATACAAAAGTAAAGTTATCATTTTTAACAGTTAAAGCCTTACCGCAAACCGCCGTAAGAGAAGTATCTTTTGAAATTATTTCACCGTGGTAGCCGTTTTCGGCAAGATATTTAAGCGTTTGGATATTTGCCACCGTGTGCGAAAGCCTGCCCCCAAGCGCGCAAAAAAGTTTAAAATTCTTATATCCTCTCTTTAACCCTAATTTAACGGCGGAAAGCGTGTCCGTTTCGTCTTTTTCGCGGTTAAGCCTGATTACTTCTTTGCCACTTGGTTCTTGGCTAATTGAATCAAAATCACCGATTACCAAATCGGGAACAAGCCCGAAATCACAAAGATAATCCGCACCCTTATCAACCGCAATCAAAAAATCCCCCGCGCCCCTTTCAAACGCAGTTAAATCCCTCTTCCCCCCGCACACAAGAATACAAAACTTTTCCATACACACATTATAGCACGCATAACAAAAAAAGAACCCCTTTCGGGATTCTTTTTTTACTCACAGGTTCTTCAAAGGAGGAGGATTTGGGAGATTACATGAGCATTAAAAATTTTACTCAATAAGCTTGCGGAGAATAGCTTTTATCTCTCAGAACTCTGTAAGCGGACATTCGGTGCTATGAGGGGGGAGGCACCTTAGTGTCTTTAAGTGTATTATAAATTGCGGAATTGAAATTACAAGGGGGCAAGAAGTGAAAATTTTGTGAAAAATGGTTTAACAGCATGAAGACGGCTTCGCCTTGTGAAGTGCGCCTTTGGCGCGTGAAGATGCTACGCTTGTGAAGACGCTAACGCTTGTGAAGTGCAGGCAAGCCTGCATGGTGGATAATTATTATATAAACATTCCGCCACGAAAGCAAAGCAACACTTCACAAGTGAACGAAGTGAACGACTTCACAAGGCGAAGCCGTCTTCACAAGCGTGCAAAGCGCGCGTCTTCACAAGCGTAGCGCCTTCATATCTCAGTTTCAGGCAAAACAAAATGTTGCCCCGCCACGCTTATCAAATAATCGCTTTCCCTAAATCCCTCTTTGTTCAGCCTCTGTGCCACTGTGCTGTAAGCCTTTTCGCGGGTGTTGTTTTCTTCGCTTAAATGTGCCAAAATGAACTTTTTTGTGCCGTTAGAAGCCATTTTTGCAATAATTTCCGCGGTGGTTTCGTTGCTTAAATGCCCGTTATCCGAAAGAATCCTGCGTTTAAGATAGGGCGGATAGCTTCCGTTTATAAGCATTTCTTTATCGTGGTTAGCTTCAATCATTACAAGATCCGCGCCAGCAGAAATCTCAATAAGGCTATTATCACACCGCCCCGTATCCGTAATATAAACAAGGGATTTATTATCCGTGGCTATGCGGTAGCCCACGGTAAAAGCGTCATGAGGGGTGAAAAATGGGGTAATTGTGAAATCCCCCGTCTTAAAACCGTTGAAATTGGTGAATTGTGCCATGTTTTTGAGTTTTTTATCAAAAAATCGACAAGTTCCTCTTAAGATTTTTTCGTGGGAATAAAGGGGGATTCCGAAAGAGTCGCTTAATTGTTCACAAGAATAAATGTGATCCGAATGTTCGTGGGTTATAAGCGCGAAATCAATTTCATTAAGGGAAAACCCCACGGATAAAAGCCGTTCTTTTAAAACCCTAAGCGGAATACCGCAATCTATTAAAAACGCTTTACCGCCGTGCGATATAAGTGTCGCGTTTCCTTTGCTA
>Ga0123356_10000529_pt1 | contig 42474 bp, 39 predicted proteins | sample TergutEmb28metaG_2_FD_92546 | JGI IMG/M metagenome (GOLD analysis project Ga0123356, IMG submission 92546) | Embiratermes neotenicus P3 segment gut microbial communities from Petit-Saut dam, French Guiana - Emb289 P3 | ecosystem: Host-associated > Arthropoda: Insects > Digestive system > Gut ...
CTAAAGTTACAGTGGCGCCTTCCAGAATGCTCGTTCCTGAAAGAGTTACTGCCCCGTTATATGTTTGCTCTTGCGTTGTTGTTACATTTGCGCCGATTGTGCTTATACCTATTACATTTACCGAGTCTGCGTTTAATGTTCCTGAAAGGAAAAATGCGTCTGCCGTTACCACTAACGCGCCAATGCCGCTGCTTGTTCCATTCAGTTCCGCGGAACCTGTTATCGTTAGATCGTTTCCATCGCCGTCTATTACACCAAGGCTTACAAGGGTTCCTTCCAGAGTACGCGTTCCTGTCAGTGTTACTGCCCCGCTATACACTTGCCCCGCTGTTGTGGTTATATCCACGCCGATTGCGCTCGTCCCCGTAACATCTACAGAGGCGGCTGCTACATCTGCTGTAAGAAATGAAGCATTTTCTGTTACTACCAACGCGCCTATCGCGCTGCTTGTTCCGTTCAGTATCGCGGAACCTGTTATTGTCAGATCATTGCCTTCAAGCAAACCCAAATTTACAAGGGAGCCTTCCAGAGTTCGCGTTCCTGTCAGCGTTACTACCCCGTCATATGTTTGCCCCGCCGTTGTAATTATATTTACGCTGATATCACTTGTGCTTGTTACATTTACAGACACTGCCTCTAAATTTGCTGTTTCAAAAAAGGCGTCTCCATTTACTGTTAACGTGCCTAAGCTGCTGCTTGTTCCGTTCAGTTCTGCGGTTCCGTTTATCGTTAAATCGTTGCCGCCGCCTGCAATTACACCAAAAGTTACGATGGTGCCTTCCAGAATGCTCGTTCCTGAAAGAGTTACTGCATTATATGTTTGTTCCGCAGTTGTGGTTATATTCGCGCCGATTGTGCTTATACCTGTTACATTTACTGAGTCTGCGTTTAATGTTCCTGAAAGAAAAGAAGCGTCTGCATTTAAAACCAACGCGCCAATGCCGCTGCTTGTTCCATTCAGTTCCGCGGAACCTGTTATCGTTAGATCGTTTCCATCGCCGTCTATAATCCCAGAGCTTACAAGAGCGCCGTCTATGGTAAGGCTTGTGCCAAGAACAAGAGTTCCGTTATTTGTTAATGTTCCTATTCCGGAAACAGACGCATTCAGCAAAAGATTATTATTTACGGCAACCGCCTCTGCGTACAAATTGCCGCCTGTTGTAATATCTCCCGCAATTGTTAAATTATCCAGTGTAACAGCAGAACCGGAAACAACCAAAGCCCGCGTTCCGTTTACAGTCAGGTTTCTTTCTGCCGATGTGCTCATCGCATCAACATCAATACTAATAGACGCGGCTGCACTATCTGTAGAAACAAAAATATTTTTGCTTCCCGCGGTTAATACACTTGTCGTCCCGCTTACACCGGTAATGTTAACATCAGGCGCGGAAGAAGTAACTGTCCCGCCCCAAAAATTAACTGTTCCGCCTGTTATTACTCCGCCGGAAATATCCAGATTACCGGTTATTGTTAATGTGCTGCCGGCTTCTACGGATAAGGTGCCGCCCTGAATTGAAACATTCCCAAGAAAATCAATCGTATCCGGAACTGTGGGGTAATTGCCTGATACGGGAATAATAATATCATCCCCGTCAACGGGAACAGAAACAGCCGGATTTCCGCCTTCCAGCCAGTTATCAGGGTCAAACCAGTCATCATCAACATCGCCTGTCCAGACAAACTCCGCTCCCCAGACAAAAAAATTGAGAAAAATAAAAAAAACCAGAAAAAAGAAGTATTTTTTCATTTAAAGGCTGATTTTCCCTTATGGAGCATATATAGATTATCGACCCCTCTCTTTCTATAATATACCATATTATTCGGGAAAAAACATATACCGGATTTGTTATCTCTTTTTTGCTTTTTTATGCTCTCGCAGGGCAAGAACCGCTATTGTTACAAACAATGCCAGCAGGAAAATGATGGAAAAAAGCAAAGTTAACAGATTACTGCCGCTTTCATCCTTTACCTGAACAGGTTCGCCCACAATCAGGACGGACTCATCAACCGCTACCCTGTTATCTGTTAGTATGATTATAAGGCAGATAATTACGGTTAAAATCATCAAAGCAAGAGCGCCAAGCGCCGCGACACGAGTTTTAAAATTCGACTTTTTATCGAGAGCCAGATACGCCATAGCCCCCATGATAATAATACCTATTAATACGCCAAAAAATACCATATTTATATGTCGGCATAAATATAACCGGGAATTAGGGCTTGCAAGAAAGCGGTTTATGTGATATTATGTTAATAATTCTAAAAATAGCGAGGTACTATATGGCTCATAAAATCAGTGATGCTTGCGTAAATTGCGGTGCTTGTATTGCAGATTGCCCTGTTGACGCGATTTCTGAAAAAGACGGACTGCATGTAATCGATCCCGCAAAATGTACAGATTGCGGCGCGTGTGTTGGTTCATGTCCGACAGATGCAATTTCTGCAGAGTAGAGTTTGCCACAGTCAGCAAAGAGAACAGGCAAGGGATATGCCATGAAGGGCGCCCTTGCCTTTTTTTTAATTTTTTTATTGGCGCCGATTTGTGAGGCTCAATCGGTCTTCCCTGTAATAAACCGCCTTGACCCCACCGATACCGGCTTTAAACAATTTATGAGCGATGTTCAGGCAAACAGAAGACGGCTTGCCGGCGCGCGGATAAATCTGCGGGAAGCGGCAGAAAATTTAACAATTTATCAGTATACAGTCCGGCAGGGCGAAGATATTTTATTTCTTGCCGCACGCTGTAATATACCTTATTCTACTCTTGCAAGTCTTAACAGGATAAATAATACAACAGCGCTATCTGCGGGAACCGTAATTTTACTGCCTTCATGCCCCGGAATCTTTATTCCGCAAACAATAGAATCGGATTTGGAAAAAATTCTAGCCTCTGCAAGACAATTCAGCGAAGATGCAGTTGAGCTTAGAATCAGGGAACGGGGTACATTCCGGTTTATTCCCGGCGCGGATTTTTCACCAACAGAAAGGGCGTTTTTCCTGCATTCGGGTTTTCGGTTTCCGCTTAGAACATTTCGCCTGACAAGCCCGTTTGGCATGAGGGAAGATCCAATAACAGGCCATCTTTCAATGCACAGGGGGATAGACCTGGCTGCCCCGGAAGGAACTGAAGTTTTTGCCGCGGCGGACGGGGTTGTAACGGCAATCGGGGAAGACCCGGTATACGGGATTTATATAATCATTACCCACAGCAACAGATGGACAAGCCTTTACGGGCATTTACAAAGAGTTGAAACGGTCTTGCGATCCCAAGTTAAATCAGGTACTCTAATAGGGAGAGTAGGATCCACAGGTCAATCCACAGGACCGCATTTGCATTTCGAGTTACGGCAGGATGGAAGACCTTTTGACCCTGGCGGAAACCTTCGCCATTAGAAGGTTTTAAAAAGGAAGGAATAGGGTTGAAAACCACCCAAATATTATTTTTAGTTTTCCTGCTTTTTCCAGCCATTATGCTGTATCCGGAATCTTTTCGCGCTGTTGTAGAAGGCAATATTTTAGTTGCACCTGAAAAAACAAACGAAAACACGGCATCTATCGGTATTAATGGTTCTGCCATAATCAACCTGGGCGCGGATATTCGGTTTATAAACGGCATTGAACTGGAAATAACAGCTCCTCAAACATGGTTATCCTATCGCGGAGCGCTTGTTATGATGATGTTTAGCACCCTCAATCCAAAACCAAATGCCCTGGGAATAATCGATTTAAACGGCAGACGTATTGCTTTTGAACCTTTGCCTTCAAGACTAAGAATTGTTTATCATATTCCAATCCGTAACGGACACGGACTTAGAACCACCACTTCTGTAACAGTTCCTACGGCGGTTATCCAACCCGGCACATTCCCAATCCTTTTTAGACTGATGACTGTAGAAAAGGGACTGCCTGCCGCATTTGAACAGCTAAGTTTTAGCATAACAGCGCGCCCAATCTTCAGTAACGAAGGCGCGGTCAGGATTATCCCCCGTTATCCGCCGCAGTTAAGAAACAGGCCTTTTACCGTTCTTATAAATGACAATGTAATAAACAACATTTCAGAGGAGATAATTTTAAGGGAAGGCGAACATCATCTTGTAATTCTTTCAGAAGATTACCGCAACGAAAGCCGCAGGTTTATTGTCGAAAGAACTAAAACAATAGAATTAACCATAGATTTACAGGATCCCACCCCAATTATCATATTCGAAGGTCCCCAAAACGCTGAAATTTTCCTGAATAATACCCTGGTTACAGAAGGTACCGTTACGGTAGAACCCGGAGTACACGAGGTCAGGTTCAGAATCGGCGATTATACAGTAATTCGTTCCATAAACGTTCAGCGCGGTAAAACCTACCGTATCTCCCTGGATATAGACCTTAACGTCCACGAAGAAGATTAGGCTTAAGTAAAATTACACTTGTAGCCGATATATAAAATGTTGGGAATATAGTTCCCCTCCCAAATCACTATATTTCCGATATGCCTCAAGGGCATGGAGCTGTTCGAAACTAAATCGGGCAGCTCTTTTTATTTTTCTGCCAATGTATTATAATGTCCAAATGAAAGAAAAACAGGTAAAACCGGAAGAAAACAATGAAGATCAGGTCAAACTTAAACCCATAATGGGAATCCGCCCTGGGGTGTATCTTACTGTCCTTTATTCGGTTGTTTTAACGGCAATCATATTTTTTATATTTTTGTTTCCAGGCTTAAAAAACCCAATGGCGGCTTTGGTAGTAAATACAGAGCCTCAAGGCGCGGCAATCAGGGTAAATGATATTTATATGGGACAATCGGGCAGCAGGATTATTATTCCGCAGGGAACATATACGATAGAAGCCGTTATGAACGGTTTTGACAGTACAAGTTCCGAATATAAAATACCCGGACGCGTATTCGCTTCGAATTTTTTCCCCCGCACCTATAAAATAGACCTGACGCTCAAAACTGCCGACCCCGCAGCTGCTTTCGCGCTGTATGCTGCCGATTTTGCAGCCTGGAGTTTTGGGGGGGAGCCGACCGAAGCCTGGCAAATCCCTTTAAGCCTGTCAGAAGGAGCGTACCGAATAGGCAGATATCGCGCGGCAGACAGCGCGGAAAATAAAGAACAGCTAGAGCAAATACTGCTTGCGGCTTCCCGTTTTACCGTTACCCGGGCAGCTTTACGTGATCTTATCCGCGCAAAAGCCCTGCTGGATAATGACGGCAATTCCCCCTCTCCTTTAGCATTAATCGGCAGTCTCTCCGACGCGCTGGTTTTTCTGTCAGAAAACCAGGGAACATGGCTTTCCCGCCTGGTACCCGGCATAAACTGGGTTAATCATGAGCGCGCGGCAGCCATACCTTTGCAAAGACAGTCAAATTCTGCCGCAGGCAGGATTGAATTTTCCGGGCTAACTTTTGCAAGAATGGGCAGTTTAATAATTAGCGAAAATCCTGTTCCCCGTTCATTATTTGAAACATTCCTAAACGAAAACCCGCAATGGAGAGAACATAAAAAAGATTATTATCCGGATGAGATTTCTTCTCCGGTAGAAATATTTAACCGCACAGATGCGAGATTCGCAATTACAGGGGTAACATGGTATGCGGCAGAAGCGTTCTGTATCTGGCTAACAAGGCGCCTGGGCGCTGCCCCTCCTCCTTCTTTGTCCGGCATGGAAGTAAGGCTGCCCCGTGAATCTGAACTGGAACAAGCTGCCCTTAACATTAGCGGCTGGGAATGGTGCGCCGACCCCTATGCTCCGCTTCAATTTATAAAAGCGCAAGATTCGGCAATACAGGCGGTAGGGTCTGTGGAACGCGCCTTATTCGGGCAAACAAGAGCCTCCCTGCCCCCGGATTTTTCATCACCATTTATTACATTCCGGCTGGTAATCGCCAACAGAAGGTAAAAATGGCCGAAGGCATCAAAACAATAGCGCAAAACCGCAAAGCGCGGCATGATTACACCATCGACGAAACTTATGAATGCGGCATAGAACTGCTGGGAACAGAGGTAAAATCATTCAGGGACGGAAAAATCTCATTTCCCGATTCCTGGGCAGAAGTTGTAGCGGGCGAAGTTTGGCTAAGATCACTTGTAGTAGCGGAAAACCCGTTTTCATCGGTTTTTAATCATGACCCCGAAAGAAAAAAACGCCTGCTTTTACACAAGGAAGAAATTAAAAGAATTAACCGCAAAGTGGAAGAAAAAGGCTTTACCCTCATTCCGCTGTCATTTTATTTTAAAAGAGGCAGGGTAAAAGTCGAATTAGGACTGTGTAAGGGCAAAAAAGCCTATGATAAACGTGCCGGAATCCGTGAAAAAGACCTAAAACGTGACATAGAACGGGAATTCAGGCATGGATTACGGTAATCTGGACCTGGGGAAGCCCCCGGATTCAATGAATTCCAGCATAAAAAGAAAGGCAAAAAGCAGGAAACCGATACAAAGAGCGGCTATTTTTATGCTTTTATCAGAAATATAATCGGGTTTTTGAGCAGAATATACATTTCCCACCTCTGCGGGGACGGGTTTTGTACTGGAAAGACCTACAATTCGGATAAAACGCTCATCTTCATGGCCATAACCCATCTGACGCGCATAAACCAAAAGCGTTTCCTGATCATACAACAGATTATTTCTGGTTATTTCAAGTTTTTCGTTAATTATCCCTAATTCCCTTATATTTTCCCATTGCTGTTCTTTCTCAGACAAAAGATAGTTATATGCTGACATACCCTTTGGACCCGCAAAAAATGAAAAAAGCGCGTAAACAGCAATAGCCGCCCAAATCCCAAGGAGGTATTTGAAGATTCTCATGGTTCGATTAACGGTCGTTTTTTGTTGTTTCTTAAGCTCTTAAAAGCGGCATTGACAAGTAGATTACCATAGGTTATCCTTAAAAGAGAGATATAAACTACTGAAAACAGGAGATTCTACCGATAATTAACAATAATGTGTTAATTTGGGGAGTGGTTCATGACTAGTAATAAAAAACCTTCGATATACTCAGATCGCAGCGGCATTGGTTCTGCAGAAGAGTTGGATGAGTATGGTGTATGGGTTAAGAGCGAGCCACAGGTTCTCTCCGCTGACGATGCTTTTGCCGCAGAAGAAACATCAGAATCTTTTGATGATGCTATTCTGGATCTGAATGAAACTCAGGGCGACCCATTGTCGCAGCTAACAAACAATAGCGGTGATACTGATTTTCCCGATATCGAAGATTTCGATATAGACTCCAACGATGAAATGTTAAGCATGCAATCCGAGCTGGAAGATTTTGGTATTCCACAGGATGAAACAAAAACAGAAAGCGATATAAATATCGAAAACATAGATATCGAAGATACAAATTTTGAAGATTTTGAAATACCGTCTGACGAAACCCTGGAAATTGACAGTATTACAGATGATATCGAAACTTCTGAAGTTGAAGATATCAGTATCGATGATTTCAACATCATGGAAGAAGAAAGCCTGGAGAAAGACGAAATCGATGAAATAAACGAGCTTATTAATCTTGAAGCCGCCGCAATGAAAAGAACAGAAGAAAACATTAAAAAAGAAGATGGTTTTGCAGCCGATTTATCAGACAGTGCCGACTTTTCAGACAACGTTGATTTACCAGACGATTTATCAGACAACGCTGATTTATCAGACGATGACTTTATAATTGACGAAACAGATGATAATTTTGCGATTGATAACACCGACAGCGCATTATCACAAGAAGATGATTCATTGGACGATGATTTTATCATTGATAACACTGATATTTCTGACAGCATGGAAATTGATAGTTTTACCGCCGATAGCTTTACCAGCGATAGTTCTATCGGCGATAGTCCTATCGCAGAAGACAATGATGAAGAAATTGAAATCGAAATAGAAGATTTTGATGTTCCGACAGTAAAATCAATAGAAAACAATACCGGAATTGCCGCGCGCAGCGATAACAGCTCCTCTTCTGAAAATGAAATTTCCAGCCAGCTTTTATTAAAAATAGCGAACGAACTTTCGTCCATCAGAGGCGAGCTAAGCGAATTAAAAAAAGAATTTTCACTTGTGCGTTCAGGCGTACACGAAGAAGTAAAACAACCGGAAAGCGATCGCGACGGATTTTTCTCTGAAGAGGATGATGAAACAATAGCTCTTACAGGCGATGAACTGGACAATATTCTCAGCACAACAGAACAAATTACAGAAACAATTGATATCGAAGATGACGACGAAGCAATAGCGCTTACAAGCGATGAACTTGATAATATAATAAGTTCAACGGAACAAATTACAGAAACAATGGAGCAGGAAGCGTTTGACGATGAAGATGAAACAATAGCCCTTACAGGCGATGAGCTTGATAACATCCTTAACTCTGCTGATTTTACAGAAGAGGCGGGAGATAACGAAACAGAAGAAACAATAGATATATCTCCGGTTTTTGACGAAGCGGAGATTTCTTTCGATGAAGAAGACATTACTCCCGAAGAAGACAATATTGAAGTCGAAGACATTAATATTGATGTACCGTTAACCGAAGAAGACGGATTTGATGATTTTATAGATATAGACACTGATGTTCTCATGACAAGCGATGAGGCTGATGATGCTTTAACTGACATTATTTCAGATGAAGCCTCCTCTGATGATGAACTTGAACAGCTAATGGAAGATGGAGCCGTACCAATTACATATGCTCCCGACAACATTTCCTATCTTGAAGATGATGAAGTAATAGCCGACGATGCCGATTCTCTTGACCTTTCTGATGCGGTAATAGATGAGCCGGATTTATCAATGGACGACATTACAGATGATATATCAGAACCATTCCTGGATGAGACCGATTTGGATCTTGACTCTCTTGATGATTTAACCATTGAAGATGATGATGTCGAAGAACTGGAAACAGATGCATTTGAACCGGGAATCGAAGACAGTTTAACAAGTTCAGATGAATTTATTGATGATTTAGAAGACATCCCGTTTAGTTCAGATACATCTGACCTTTTGGAAGAAGAAGAAGAAATTCTCCCTCTTGATGATATTGCAGACGATGACATACAGGAATTGGAAGAGGATGCCGACTGGGCTCTGGAAGATGTAGCGCCTGCTCAGCAGTCGGCGCCTGTTCAGGCGGCGCCTGTTCAGCAGCCGGCTCCTGTCCAGCAGGCGGCTCCTGTACAACAACTGGCACCCGTACAGCAAATGCAGCAAGCACCTTTGCAGCAAGCGCCCAAAGACGGGCTTAATTTAATTCCTTCTGAATTAAAATCCGAGCTTAGAAATATCCTGAGCTATATGGATCAGCTCCTTGAATCACTGCCGGAAGAAAAGATCGAAGAGTTTGCAAAATCAGAATACTTTGATTCATATAAAAAGCTCTTTAAGGATTTGGGGCTGGTATAAACACACAGTTGCTTCATTCACGTTATAATCCGCATGCAGAAGCCGTGCGCTACATAGATTCTCTTAATTTGAATGATTCAACAGAGTGTTTTATACTAATTGAACCCGGACTTGGTTATATAATTCCTGTTTTAAAAGAAAAATTTAAAAACAGCAAAATAATCGCGCTTCATGTTCCGGATGCCGTATTGCATTGCGATGCGCATGAAATCCCGGCTCTTTTGGGGCATGATATAACAGGTTTTCTGGAAAAAGAAGTTCCGCAGACAGACATAGAAAAAATTCGCGTAATAGAATGGCGGCCTTCGCTAAATTATTACAGAGAAACATATGTTAATCTTCTTGCAAAGACAGTTGAATTCCTTAAACGCATGGACGCGGAACATAGAACTACATCTGCTTTTGGAAAAAGATGGCTAAGAAATTTTTTTAATAACCTTAACAACGTAAAAAAGATTGTTCTTTACAGACAAACAAATCTTCCGGTTATCGTAACAGGAGCCGGTCCCGGTCTTGAACAAGCTCTGCCCCTCATTGCCAAAATGCAGGATAGCTGCCTTATAATTGCCGCCTCTTCGTCAATACTGGCGCTCTCTTCATACGGCATTACGGCAGATATAGTAATCGCCACCGATGGCGGCGCCTGGGCGCTTAGGCATATCTATCCTTTATACAGACACATTGCAAGGCAATATGACTTTGCTTCGCAAAGTATTATTGCGGCTAACCTTTGCGCCGCCCTGCCTTCCCAGACAAAAGACACTCCCTTTCTGCTGATAAACGACGGCAGTTTTTGGCAAAGCATTATCTTTAACAAATTAACCTTTCCTTCGGTTATCATTCCTCAAAAAGGTACCGTCAGCGCCAGCGCTCTGGAACTTGCCATGCAGCTAAGCAGCGGAGGCATTTATCTTGCCGGTTTGGATTTTTCTTTCAGCGGCATCAGAACTCATGTAAAACCCTATGCTTTTGACAGCCTTTTATTTTCTTCTGCCATAAGGTTTAATCCTGTATACTCCGGCAGTTTTTCACGTTTCAGGCTTTTAAAGGAAGGCGGCAGCATGAATATTTACGCGGCATGGTTTAAGGAGCATATAGAAAACAGGGTGTACTCTCTTACAGATCATGCTTTTTTTAAAAAAGGCAGTCCGCAAAACGTAACAAAGAAAAAAAACGGCATTTTTAACATCATAGACGCAAAACCTGCCCAGGGCTTGGACATTCTTTTGTCGGCGGTAAATAATCCGGAATATGCAGAAAACATAAAACAGGAACTGCTTCCTCTTCTTTTTTCCAATAAAAAAAATATTACTGTCCAGGAATTAAAAACAGCTCTTTGCGAGGCTGTCAATGAATGAAATCCTAAAAAATAATATGCAAGCTCTGGCAGAAGTAAACAAAGATCTTTATCTGCGTTTTTCTTCTTTTCTGCAGTCAGAAAAATCAGACAATTATTCTTTTTCACAATCACGCAGCGCAGAAACTGTCCCTGCGTATAACAAACAGCCCCTGCATTCCATGGTAGATCCGGTACGTGAAGCGCAGCGCATTGTATCTTCGTCTGCAAGTGATGGTTTTTTAATTTGTCTTGGTCTTGGCGGCGGCTTTATCCCAAAAGCGGCGCTGGAAGCAACAGATGCGCAGGTTACAGTAATAGACTTTGACATTAAAAGCATAATACAGCTTTTTTCACATATAGATTATACTCATTTATTAAACAACAATCGTTTTTTTCTTTTAATAGACCCGGATAAAGAAGAAATAAAAAACTTTGTATTTGAAAATTATAAACCGGCGCTCTGGGGCGGAATAAAAACAATCCCTCTTCGCACAAGAACAGAAACAGACAAACCTTTGTTTGATTTAGCGATTTTAAATCTGCAGGAAACAATTGAAGAAGTATCCGCCGATTATTCTGTTCAGGCTCATTTTGGAAAACGCTGGTTTTCCAACATTATCCGCAATATTGGCAGGGCAAATTTCACATTTAATAAAAATATAAACGCAGAAAATACTGCCATTGCCGCTGCAGGACCTTCACTTGATACACGTCTTTTGGAACTAAAAGAATTTAAATTAAACGGAGGTTTTGTTATATGCTGTGATACTGCCCTTGCGGTTCTTTTAAATAACAATATAAAACCGGATGTAATCGTTTCTATTGACTGTCAGTTTATAAGTTATTATCACTTTATAGGCAGTGATATCCAAAGCATTCCTCTTGTTCTTGATATAACAAGCCCTCCCCTGCTTTCCCGTTTTTCTTCTTTTCCGTGTTTTTTTTCCGGCGGTCATCCTCTTGTCAGATATATTTCCAACACGCTAAATGATGGGGGCTCCCAAGCCCTCCCCATTTTGGATACATCCGGCGGAAATGTCACCTACGCATGCCTTTCTCTTGCAGAATATCTGGGCGCAAAGCACATAACATTTTTTGGAGCGGATTTTTCCTATATAAACAGTCAAACTTACGCAAGAGGAACATACATCTATCCGTTTTTCCACAAAAAACAAAACCGCCTTTCTCCGGCAGAAGCGTTATTTTCCAGATTCCTTTACAGAAGTGAACTATCCTGGGTGACACCCCTAAGCCTTGCAAAAACAGGCAAATATTATGATACCGGCACACTTCGTTTTTACAGGAAAAAGCTGGAAGAAAAAATATCCAAAATGACAGCAAAAATTAACTTTAAAGAATCTCAGCTGCCAACCGCTCACTGCCCGCTGCCGTCTGCAAATTCCTCATTGCAAACCGTCAATTACCCGCTGCCGGCATCATTATTCCTTAAACAATACAGAGATGACATCGCCGCCTTGCCGCAGGCTTATGAGAAAGAAAACTATATAAAAAAATTAAATACAAAAGAAATGCAAATTTTTACCACTTTGCTGCCCTATGCCGCCGCGATAAGAAAACGCAGAGCTGAACTTAAAACTTTTGAATTAATTGAAGAAGTAAAACAATGCTGCATAAAAGATATTGACAGAATCTGCTAATCCTAAAATACAAACGCGGCATACCCTACAAAAGAATCAGGAATTTCATTCCTATCTACATCCGCGCTGGTTGCGTATTCAAGAAGACTGGGGCCCCCCCTTGCTTTTCCTGAAGACCCTTGCGAAGAAGCAAACCCCATCGCTCCCAAAACCGCGCCCGCAGAACAGGCAGCATGGTCTTCCTCTGCACAGCGCAGAACCTCGTCTGCATCTGCGGCTTCAACCGCTTTTATAAAATTAGCGTCGTTTACTTCGCGTACCCAGCGCAGCGCGCCTCTGCCATGCGGCGAAAAACCGTAATTTGGACCATAATGGGTTAAATCTGTGGAAGCTATTACATTGATTTTCCGGTTTAATTCAGCCGCCGCCTTAGCAATTTGCTGCCCTGCGTTAAATGAGTTTTTTTCCGCAGGAAGACGCAGCCATAAAAGTTTCGATTTAGGAAAGAAATAATGAACCATTGGTAAAAGCACTTCGACAGTATTGTCGCGGTAACGATCATCGCTGCCTGCCAATTCCCTAAAAAGGACAGTTCGCAGCTCAGAATCAATGGGTAAATGACCAAAAGGGGTTTTTACAGCGTCTTCCATCGCGAAAAGAGACGGAGAGCCGGGGGGCAGATGTCCGCCCAGTACAACGATTGTTTCTGCCTGGCGCAGGCTAGAAATAGCGCGCGCGGCAATTTTACCGCAGTAATACCAGCCTGCGTGGGGAGCAATTACAGCGTTTGAAGAGCCGGCGGGGCTTACGCCCCCTTGGCTAAAAGGCGATAAAAAAGAGGTAACTTCCCTTGAATCACGCGGAAACCAGCCTGCCTGCAGCGAATATTCTCTTATTTGCATATAAAATCTACCGATAATTATATCATAACTATGGAAAAAAAGCAAAATAGTAAACAAAAAAATACTTCGATTATCAGTGTGGTTGTCGCTGCTGCATGCATTATAATTTACCTCGGCGCACTGGTTCAAGGAACAATCAGGCTCTATATGAGCATCGAAAACAGCAGGAAAGTTGCCGAACAGGAATTTTCACAGATAGCCCAAAAAGCCTCTGATGCTGGTACGCAAGGTTTTATGAATCAAAGGTTTATTGATACTATAAACAATGCCCTTGCTTCAGCCGTAAGTTTAGAAGCGCTCATTATTACAGGACCGGACGGCGAATATGCTTTTGAAAAGCAAAAGGATTATGCCGTTTCATGGGTACATAATTCACCAAGATTTATCAACAGATTTGGTTTTTCCAATCAGAATCTTTACAGACCTCTGCAAATTCAGGATTTGCGCAATGTGAATATTAAAGCGGTCGCAAATGCTTTTAACTACATTGAATTTACAAAAATTTTAAAAGAAACCCTTCTTATTATCCTTGTTGGGTTTGCTATAGCTTTCTTTACAATGCTGCTTCAGATGCTTCTGGGAAGACAGGAAACACCTTCTGCCGCCGCACAAGCGCAATTAAATCCCTTTCAAACAGATCCGCTGGGCGGGCTGCCAAAAGGACTTTATTCCGAGCGCAGCAATATAGGATGGGAAAATTATATAATAGATCGTCTTAACGCGGAATTACACCGCTGCTCATCATCAGAAAAAGATTTGGCTTTTTTAATAATAGAATTTACAGACCTTACAAATGATGCCATGTTTAAAGAATCAGCAGAAGAAGCAGTTTCTTTAATATCATCAAGGGATCTGCTTTTTGAATTCGGTAAATGGGGAATCGCGGCAATCCTTCCCGGCGTTAGCCTGGAAAACGCCATTTCCAAAGCAGAACATTATCATCAGCAAATTATGGAAAAATTTCCGCGCGGTTATAATAAAACTTCCAGCCTCTGCATTGGCATAACTTCACGATCCGGCAGGCTGCTCAATGCCGACAGGCTTATACTTGAAGGAACCCAGGCTTTAAAGAAATCCAAAGAAGATCCAAAAACTTCGATTATTGCCTTTAAAAGCGATCCGGAAAAATACAGGGAATTTATACGTACGCACAGTTAAGCCTGCAAATAATTTATTGTTTTTCGAAACTTTCGGCTTCCTTAAAAAGACGGTATGCTGCCCATGCCGGAATGGAGTATATAAGGGGTTCCCCCTGATCGCCTTTGCTTACATGAGCAAAGAGACGGCCTATATCATCACCTTCACCTAACCGGATGTTATATACTGCTCCATTTCCGAATTCTACGACTATACGGCTTTGTTCAAACAAAGGATCATCATGGAAAACTGAATCGGAAAAGCTGTCCGCTTCTGTATTTATAACAGTACGAATATAACTTTCCAAACCGGGAATATCAGGATTCGCAACTTCAATTCCGGAAATAACCCATGTCCTGTTTCTGCGGCTAAACACTTGCGTTTCTGAAGATGTGTAAACAGACATTCTCTGTACGCTGTTAAAATCAAGCTGCCCGCCTTCAGTTTCGGGGATTAGCCTGTAATTGAACCAGTTACCGATAGAACCTGTTGTATATATTTTAATTCCGCTGTCACCTGAACGAACTTCATTATTACCTTCTTTTCTAAAATATGTTTCTCTCCCCATTGCATCATCATCGCCGACAAGAAGATTCAGAAGCACTGCGTCTTCACCATAGATTGTGATCCTTGAAGCATCATCGTCAAGACCAAAACGTTCATGAGTAGAAGCGCTTGACGAACGGACAGGCCAGGCGGAGCGCGTTGTAAGAACATCTAAAAAATCCTGTACGCGTATCTGACGCGCAGGGAAAAAAATGTCATCATATAAAACAGACCACTTGCCGTTTTGTTTTACAAGTTCAAGCACACCCGTTTGCGAACTTACAATAATTCTGTTTGATCTTTCTGCGGTTTTTGAATCCAGCCAGGCAAAAGACGATTGTCTTGCTCCAAGGTCAGAATAAAAAACAATATTGCCTATATATAACAATGCCAACACCGCAACAAGCGATACAAGAATATAAAGTTTCTTTTTATAACTCATTTTCCTCTCCTTCTGTTTTTTCCGCTTCTGCCGGTTCTGTTTCGGCTGTTTGCGATGAGCGCATAACGCGGGAACGGCGGGAGGCGCGGATTAAACCTGCCGCGATAACAAACAACGGAATAATGCCGACATTAAGGATTTGAGAAAATCTCATTGCCGCGGAACGCTGTTCGGGCTCTGCGATTTTATCAAAACGTCCTGTCTGCTGCTGTCTGTTCCTGATGCCGATAATATCATCATCACTTACAAGCCAGTCTGCCGCGCGAAGAAGGAACTCCATGTTTTTTATGGCTTGAGTAGCATTAATCATATTTGTCGCAAAGTCCGTATCTCCTATCACAATTATCCGTGAAGCCCTTGCTAAATCCGGCATATCCGGCAATTCAAATCCTTCACGCTGCGGCTTGGGCGCGCCTGTGAAAAAACTATGAAAAACCCCCGCTAAAGAAACGCCGAGAATTTTCTCGCCCCTCGTTTGATTTGCTTCCATTTCCAGCATATAAGATACTTCAGGACTGGTATGGAAATTTTCTCTCATAGACCAGGCTTGAGGCGTACTTGAAAACAACACCGACGCTTCGATGCCGTCATCAACCTGTATTTCCAGAGGACTTGACCAGTAAAGATCAAGGCCTTTAAATCCTGAGGTGACAGGATGTTTTTCATTGCCTTTGTCTCCGGGAATGCCTATCCATAACGGATAGCGGACTATTCTGAACTGAAGACCGCCATGAGGAGAACGAGCCTGATATTGAAGAGTTAATGCATTACGATCCAAAGCCAGCTCGTTACGGACAATTACGCCGTAGGAGGCTATCATATCAAGCAGCCCAAGATCCAAAAGATTTCTTGCTTCTATAGTTCCGTAAATGGTGTCTACATAAACTCCTTTTACAGCAAAAAGAACTTTTCCTCCCAGCTGGATATATCTGTCAATTCTGTAAAGCGCCCATTCATCAAGATCTTCCATGCCGCCCAGCACAAAAAGAGCAGGAGTATTATCCGGAATTTCCTCGCCGGGAGCAATTAAGCGTACCCTGTACCCTGCGTCTGCCAAAGTCATATCCAGATAACCAAAATGTTCTGACCATTGCCTGAAACTGTCACCGACAATAACCGCAATCCAGCGCTCGGTATCCGTAACCATAGAGCGAATTCTCGATGTAAGATCATATTCCAGCGTGTCGGTAGAAATTACCCACGGAAGAACATCAATCTTATCCAGATATTCTATTACGATACCGGAATAAACCGTTATTAAACTTGTCTGATCCTGTTCCACAACAGGCACTTGCCTTGCCTGAAGTCCGTATCTTTCAGCCATCTCAAGCCCGGCTCTTACAGGATCACGGACAACAAGCCGTATTTTTCCCCTGGAATGTGCTGTATATTCACGCAGCATATCTTCGATTTCTCCGGGAGCAGGTACAACTGTTCTTAGTTTGTTGGAAAGATAGTAGGTAATAGTTACAGGATCAGGAATTTCCCTGTGCAAGTTACGTGAAACCTGAGAAATGGTGTAAGCTTTATTTTTTGTAAGATCCATGCGAAACCAGTAACGCCCGGATACCAGAAGAGCAAGAATGAATGCTATTACAGATAATATTGTAATTATTGTTATTTGTTTTTTAGTCATGCCTTATCTCCATTTCCTAAAAAGAATAACTTTTGTGTTAAGATAAAGAAATAATGCCGTTGTTAACACAAAATACATAAACTCTCTTGTGTCTATCACTCCTTTTGTAAAACTTTCAAAGTGATACGCAAGCGAAAAAAAGTTGATAAATCTTGCAAGCCATTGGGGAAGATTAAAAGAAAAAGTTATCATATTAATAAGCATTACAACCATTAAAACCACAGCGCTTCCAAGGAAAGCTCCCGCCTGATTTTTTGAAAGGCAGGATAACAAAAGCCCCAGGGCTGTCGCGCTCGCTCCAAGCAGGAATGCTCCCAAATATTCGCAAAAGATAGTGCCCGCGTCAAAGTTTCCCAATACGAGAAGGCTAAGCGGCAACGGCAGGGTTAAAACAAGAATCATGCTTAATACGCCAAGGGCTGCGAAAAATTTTCCCAGTACCAAATCCCATTCTGTAAAAGGCATTGTAAGCAATAATTCTATAGTTCCTGTTTTTCTTTCTTCCGCCCAGCTTTTCATTGTAATAACAGGTATTACCAGAATGTAGGCAATTGGAAAAAAGCCGAAGTAAGGGCGAAGCGTTGCCTGATCTGTAGAAAAATACCTCTGAAAATAAAACAGCCACACGGAACAAAAGAGAAGGAAAAAAACCGCGGCTCCGTAAAATGCCGGAGCATTCAGATATTGACCAAGTTCTTTACGCGCAAGATTAATGGCGCGATAGGGAATATATTTTTTCATTTATTTTCTCCTTTTACCGACCCTGTAAGTTTTACAAAGATATCTTCTATACTGAGTTTTTTCCTGTTCATCTCCAGTATTTTTAATCCGCTGCCGACAGCCCAGTCAAAAATACGTTCTCCCGCATTTTCGCCGGGTACAATGAAATGAGCGGATACCAGCCTGGAGTCCATAGGTTCAACCAGCGTATTGGAAAGATTTCCAAGCGCGGATAATTTATCCCTTACCGTATCAGAGTCTGCGCCCAAAAGCACAAGTTCCCAGGTGTCGCCGTTTTGCGCTGTTTCTACCACAGTTTCTGATATGGCTGCCGCTATCTCTTCCGGTTTGCCCTGAGCCGCAATGCGCCCATCGTTAATTATAAGTACTTGAGTGCAGATTGCTTCCACTTCCTGCAATATGTGGGTAGAAAGAATAACCGTTTTGCGTTTTCCCAATTCTTTAATCAGCGAGCGTATTTCTATAATTTGGTTTGGATCAAGACCTGTGGTGGGCTCATCCAGTATCAGGATTGGCGGATCATGCAGGATAGCCTGCGCAAGGCCGGTACGCTGACGGTAACCTTTGGAGAGCGTTTCAATTTTCCGGTTTCTGTAGTTCATAAGACCGCATGCTTCAAGGCATGTATTTATGGCGGCGGCGCGTTCTTCTTTTGGAATAAAGCGCGACCGGGCTGCAAAGTTTAAATATTCATCTACGGTCATGTCTGTATAAAGGGGCACGTTTTCCGGCAAATAACCGATTCGTTTTTTTATTTCCAAAGGCTGCTCATCTACAGAAATACCGTCTACCATTGCCTTCCCGCTTGACGGAAAATGAAAACCGGTAAGGATTTTCATAATGGTAGTTTTTCCGGCTCCATTTGGACCCAAAAAACCAAGCACTTCGCTGTCTCCCACAGAAAAAGAAACATCTGTGACAGCTTGTACATTTCCGTAAAATTTTGACAGGTTTTTCACTTCGATCTTGGCTGCCTGAACACTCATAACACCTCCAGGAAAAGTAATCTTAAAAAATTTCTATTTTCTGATTATATATAATTTAGTCAACATATTCAATCGGGAAAACCATCCTGTCGCGGGTAAGAACAGTTTCTGGAAAAATTGCTTTGGCTTCTTCCAGGATTTTCTTTAATTCGTATTCTGTATAACGGGGACTGTAGTGAATAAGAGCCAGCTTTTTAACTCCCGGGGAAGAAGACGCGATTTTTGCAGCCTCTTCGGCGGTCATATGTTTTTTTGAATGAGCATCTTCTGCCAGTTCCCTGGAAAACATTCCTTCGCAGATAAAAAGATCCGAACCAATTACATGAGTGGATATTTCCGGCAAAGCAAGACTGTCTGTAACAAATGAAAATTTGCGTCCTTGCCTGGAGTGCCCCATAACTTCTTGGGGCTGCACTTCCCTACCATCATCAGTTTTTATAATTTCGCCTTTTTGCAGCTTACCCCATAATTTTCCCATCGGAATATTCAAAGCTTGCGCTTTTTCGGGATAAAATTCTCCGGGACGCGTATCTTCTTCCAGCGTATAACCAAAACAGGGCTTGGTATGTGACAGCGGAAAGCACCTTACATGAAAACCGTCGCCCTTGTAAACGATTCCGGGCGCTGTTATTTCTTTTACTATTATTTCGTAATTTATATACATATCCAGAATACGGCGGCTTGCTTCGATATATTCAGAAATACGCGGAGGTCCTATTATATAGAGCGGATCGTCCCTGTCTACCTGCGAAGAAAGCATTAAAAGCCCCGGAATTCCTGTCACATGATCTGCATGAGTATGACTGATAAAAATTACAGAAATCTTTTTCCACCGCAGGTTCAGGCGGCGCAATGAAACTTGAGTCCCTTCGCCGCAGTCAAAAAGAAAAAGCTCTCCTTCCCGCCTCAGCAATACCGATGTTAAATGTCTGTTCGGCAGCGGCATCATTCCGCCGCATCCCAGAATAAAAGCTTCAAGATTCATGGGGGGCTATAATTATTCCGCTGTGTCTTTTGGAGTTATTTTATATTGCTTGATATCATCGCCGGTGATAACCGCGCAATTACGCCCGCCGCCTTTTGCTGAATAAAGCGCTTTATCCGCCAGATCATAAAGATATTGCGTATCATGGGAAGAACCGCAGCGTGATCTATATACCCCAATGCTCATTGTCACAAAATCAGAAACCTTTGATTTTTCATGAGGAATTTTCAAATTTCTGATAGTTTCCATCCATTTGGTTATAACCTTATCAACATGGGAAGAACTCTTTTCAAACCAAAGCACGGCAAATTCTTCGCCGCCAACTCTGGCTGAGTAGACACCCAGATCATCTCTTAACCAGTTTAAGGCATCGCCTATGGAACGCAAGCACACATCACCCTGCGGGTGTCCGTAATTATCGTTATACAATTTAAAGAAATCAATGTCCGCAAGGGCAATACAAAGCCAGTCGTCCGATGTCCTGTAATTGGATAAATACCTCTGAAAGGTTTGCATAAAATCACGCCTGTTTTTTAACTGGGTTAATTCATCCACTGTGCTTTGATCAAGATACTTGTTTTTCTCGTCTTCCAGCATGTTTGTGCTTATCTCCAGCCCCAGCCTGAGTTTTGTAATTTGCCAGCTAAAATACAGGCTTAAAAGACCGGCAATGAGGCCGTTTAAAATATAATATATTGAACTGCTGGATTTAATAAAAACAACAGCAGATACTATATAAACTATCATCGCGCCCGAAATAAGCAGGAAGTTAAACCGGGGCGGATTTATAAACATAAGCAGTGCGCAAATTATAAAACATGGAAAAATCGCCGCCAATGTGCCCGGGACCGACCATATATCCAGATATACTCCAAAGATTATCAGGTTTGTATGGTACAACACTATCAGTGTATATATGATCCTGTTGTTAATATTGATTTGCTGCATTAAATAGTTCGAGTATATGGAAATTAAAAACGCGACAAGCGCTACTACAAGGTAAACGCCGGCTTTAAAAATATCCTTTTCAAAGACTATGGGGAAAAAAGCAAAAGCTGCGGCAAAAACAGCAACAATTTTATTTGTTCTATGCAGGTTAAGCAAATTATTACTGAACATCTTATTCATACATTCAGAGTACTGCTCCCTTCCAAATGTATAAAAACGCCAGGAATAAAATAAATTTAGCATTCAAACCATCCTTCAGTTAAATGTAACATAATTGCAACATTAAGTATAGTATAATATCGATTAAAATCGCATTTTATTACGCTCGGCAAAACCCGTCAAATTCTGGAATTCCACGACTGAACCGTCGTCAAGCTGCGCTTTTCCGGAGAAAAAACCGCATACCTGGCGGCGGGTTGAATTGTGAAAAAACAACCTTCGGCGGTCAATCCTCTCCTGATGGGGGTAAAAAACCATCTCCAGGCGGTTATCATTACTGGTAAAACGCCATGGAGAAAGCCAGTTTGACATAGGAATGTGAAATGTAACCTGATCGAGCTTGTGCAGTTTTCCGTCAATAAAAAAGCCGTTTTCGGTGCCTTTTGAGGAATCCGCCCAGCTATAACCTATACAGAAACTAATATGGCTTCCTAAACTCTGGCCGCTAGCCGTAGCCCAATAGCGAATATCGGCTTTTGGACGGGCACTGCGGCTCCAGTCATAAACTCCCCAGGCATGCCCGCGCGAAAAGACGATTTCAGCGCCGCCGAATTGAACCACCCCTTCGACAAAAAACCAGGGTGAACAACGGGCATACCTGAAAGATTTCTTTTGATTCCTCCACGGCTGGCTGGTCACAAGGGACTGGGCATCCTCCGGCTCACTTAGAACCAGAGCGCAGCGCAAACTGCGGTAATGCCCGAATTTTTCTATATCAGCCTTGATAATCCTTCCTCCCTCCATAACTATAAAATCCAGATGATTTTTTTTTCTTCGCCAGCGGGCGCTGCCAAAATCGCTGTTATTGGGCATATTAAATGAGCCAAGCGGGATCATCGTTTTAAAAGACTGGGTTGAACGTTTTTTATCTCGCAGAGAAAAAACAGTAATTCCCATATGCCCAAGCCAGCCGTCATCCCTAATTTCAAAAACAACCATGTGGGTTGGAGAATGAATAATGTATCGGTCGAATTCTGTAATACTGTTCCTTGAAGCATAAACCATATCGGGGGTATATATAAAATGAGGCTTTCTTGCCCAGCCGAAATTCAGCGGTTTTCCCAAATCATCCAGCAGGGGTATAGGATTGTATATTTCATTTTGCTTCATATTTTGATATAAACATATCATGGATTATTCAGGAATGAAAGTATTGATTATGGGGCTTGGGCTTCATGGCGGGGGGCTTGCTTCCGCGCGTTTTTTTCTTAAGAAGGGAGCAGATGTAACAGTTACCGATTTAAGAGACGAAAAAACGCTGATGCCTTCAATTACGGAATTGGACAATTCCTTAACCTCGGGAAATTCTCCAGGATCCCCCCCGCGTTACATACTTGGCAAACATGAAATTGATGATTTTAAAACCGCAGATATAGTAATAAAAAACCCCGGCGTAAGGCCGGATTCTCCCTTTCTGCAGGCTTGTAGGCGTGTGGAAACAGATATATCCCTGTTTCTCTCAGAATCCCCCGCAAGGCTTTTTGCCGTAACAGGAACAAAGGGTAAATCCGGCACAGCCTCTGCTCTCCATTGGCTTTTGTCAAAAAACAGAAAAGCCGGCAGGTCATTCCTTGGCGGCAACATAACTGTTTCTCCATTAACTTTTCTGGATGACCTTACAAAAGATGACGATGTAGTTCTGGAACTTTCAAGCTTCCAGCTTGGAGATATAAAAAACAGGCTTGACCTTTTAAAACCCGCTGCCGCAATTCTAACAACAATTATGGCAGATCATCTTGACCGTTATAATTCAATGGAAGAATACATTGATGATAAAAGAACTATCTACCGGGGACAGGACAAAACCTGCGTAACAACGGCAGGCGATGATGACTGGGGCAGAAGTTTTCATGCCGAAACAAAAGGGCGCCCTGTTGTCTGTTCATACAAACAAATACCCCTGGATAAAAGCGGCGGCTGGATCGATCCTTGCGGTACAGGGTTTGCCCGTTTTTTAAACTGGGAAGGTATTTCAGACGATACAACAGAACTTGTTCCCCAAAAACTTTTAACGCCGGGCTGGCATCAAAAACTAAACATGCTTTCGGCGGCGCTAACAGTATACTCACTCGGCGCGCAAGCGCAGACAATACGCGAAGCAGCCGCAGCCTACAAGGGTATTGAACATCGTCTTGAGTTTTTTCATGAAGCAAACGGGGTAAGATTTTACAACGACAGCGCAGCCACTATCCCCGAAGCCGCGGCAGCATGCATAGAAGCGCTGTGTCCCGAAAAACTAATTCTTGTAACAGGCGGCACCGATAAAAACCTTGATTTCTCCGCGCTTGCCGCCGCCGCGAAAAAAACAAAAGCCATTGTACTTTTAGACGGCACCGGCAGCGAAAAACTCGCGCGGCTTTTAGATAAAACGAACGTTTCCTACAGCGGCCCCTTTGATAATCTGGACAAGGCAGTAACCTGCGCCATAGCCAAAGCATCAAGCGGAGATACTGTAGCGCTCTCCCCCGGCTGCGCAAGTTTTGGTATGTTTTTAAATGAATTTGACCGCGGGCGAAAATGGAAAGAAGCAGTAAATAATATTTTAAACCACGAATCACGCCAAACAGCAAGTTAGTGACGTTGACATCAAAGCAAGAGTTCGTGCGGTTCGTGGTTAAAAAAATAGATTTATTCTACAGGGAGTACAGACTTTGGATTTGGAAATGCTTCAAAAAAGAGCCTCTATTTTAAAACGGATCCGTTTATTCTTTGAAAATCGCGATTATCTGGAATTGGATACCCCTCTGCTTTCTCCAGATCTAATACCTGAATCCTGCCTTGAAGTGTTTCAGACACAGCGTCTTTACCCGCACGGAAGCAGAAAAGAAAACTATTCTCTCTGGCTCATCCCGTCACCGGAAATCTGGATGAAAAAAATAATAGCCAAACACCAAGTTAATGTTTTTCAGATATGCAAATGTTTTCGTAACGGAGAATCAGAAGGACACCTCCATTCAAGCGAATTTACAATGCTTGAATATTACACAATGAACGCAGATTATATGGCTTCCCTTGCATTGACAGAAGAGCTTATTGCTTTTTTGCAGGAAGGCAAAAAGACTATTCTGCCGTTTGAAAAAATTACCATTGCGCAGGCATTCGAAAAATACGCGGGTTTTGATCTGTTTGCCGCCGCAAAAGATATCAATGCCATGGAAACGCAGGCACGCAGGCTCGGGCTTGAACCGCTCCCGGGAATGACAACGCAGCAGCTTTATGACTTGATATTCATTCACGCCGTTGAACCGCGCCTGAAGACGGATAAGCCTGTTTTTTTGCTGGATTACCCGGCATTTGTACCATGTCTGGCAAAAAGGAACGGAGATATTGTCCAGCGGTGGGAACTTTACTGGAATGGAATTGAACTGGCTAATTGTTTTTCGGAGGAGACTGACCCTCAAAAAGTTAAAGATTTTTTTATAAACGAAGAAATAGCAAAACAGCAAATTTCCCGGGTTTTACATAATATTGATCACGATTACTGGAAGTTATTCGGAAACTTCCCGCAATGCAGCGGGGTCGCAATGGGAGCAGACAGACTGATAATGGCACTGACAGGACGCTCAACCATCGACGGTGTTTTACCAACGAGCCTGAAAAGGCGAACAGTTGATAAACAGAATGAGTGAAAAACGGAAGTTTTTACAGGTTTTCCTCTTTATCTGCGCAGCAACATGCACTGCTGTCAGTTTTCTTTTTTGATACAAGTAATTTTTGTATAAATGCGTTAATTAAAAGACCAGCCAGAACAACAGAACAAATTGTTTTAAACAATGAAAACTCTTTGATTCCGCTATCGCAAAGCAGATTATCGGTAATTATACTCATATCAAACCAGGCGGCAGGCAGCAGATAATCAATAACAAGACCGAACAAAAGAGCATTTATAACAATATTTAACAAGTAAATAATTAAAGTGCGCTTCCCCAAAGTTTTTCCAATTACAGTCATTGTAGCGATACTAGTTACAGGACCTGCCAATAAAAAAACAAACGCGGCGCCAGCAGATAATCCCTTCATCATTAAAACTGCCGCCATTGGAATTGCTCCCATAGTGCAGGTGTAAGACGGCAGCGCGATAACCAAAACAATCAGCATATTTAATATTGGATTGCTCAAATATGCAGAAAATAAATCATCAGGCAGGAAAACAACAAGTAATCCCGCAATAATAATACCGATAATTAACCATTTGCCGATATCCTGCAATAATTCTACAAAGCCGTAATGAAATATTTGAATTATTTTGTTTTTTTGTTTCTTATCTTCTTTATTGCACTTACCGGCTGTTTCATCTTTAGGTGTATTTTTTTGAAATTTATTAACCAATAAACCGCCCATTAAACTGGAAATAAAAGCAGCAAGAGGGCGAATAACAGCAAAAGGTAATCCCAATAACGAGTATGTTGCCATAATGCTCTGTATATTTGTCTGCGGGGCGGAAGTAAGAAAAGAAATCGCCGCTCCCTTGCTTGCGCCTTCCTTGTGCAGAGAAATAGCCGTTGGTATTACTCCGCATGAACATAATGGCAGGGGAATTCCCGCAAATGTTGCCCATAAAACCGAACGAAAATCAGATTTTGCAATAAATCCAATATATTTTTCATTGGGGATAAATGCTTTAAGAAATCCCGCAAAGAGAAACCCGGCAAGCAAATACGGAGACATTTCATTAAACAATAAAATTACAGGTGTTATATAAGAAATCATAATTTGCCAGTATACACAATTTATTCAATAAGCTAAAGTAGGTCATATGCTGTTTACCATAACCTACCGCGGACACAATACAGAAAAACTCGGCTTTTTGCTGTATAAAAACCCTTCCCGCCCGCAAAAATTTGAACTTGGGTTTGGAAATGCCTATGTTTTTTACCCTGAGCTGTCCTGCGAAAAAACAACAGCAGCCCTTCTTTTGGATATTAACCCAATTGATCTTGCCCGCGGCAAAGATAACGCAGGCGGTTTATTTGACTATGTTAACGACCGCCCCTATGTTTCATCTTCTTTTATGAGCGTAGCAATTTCCGGTATTTTCAGGACCGCAATGACAGGCAGGGCGGACGAACATCAGGAACTATCAGACTGCCCTCTTGATCTTGAAGCAGTTATCACAATGCTGTCGTGCAGAAGCGATACCGCAATGTTGACAAAAGTCTTTGAACCATTGGGATACGAGGTTGGCTATGAAAGTTTTACAATGGATGAGAATTTTTCTGATTGGGGAGACAGCAAATATGTTAATCTTACCCTAAAGGGAAAAATCAGGCTGCGTGACCTTCTTAAACATATCTACATTCTTATTCCGGTATTCGACAGGCAAAAACATTACTGGATCGGCAATGACGAAGTGGAAAAACTTCTGCGAAACGCGGGGGATTGGCTTTCCAGTCATCCGGAAAAAGGTTTCATTACCAGCCGTTATCTAAAAAAGTTAAATCCATTGGTTAACATGGCTTTTTCCAGGCTTGTATCTGCCAACGAAACAGCAAAAGAAAATCAACAAGACGAAATTCCGGCAGAAATACAGGAGAAAAAACTAAACCTTAATGAACAGCGTCTTGGCAGCGTTGTTGCCGCATTAAAAAACTGCCGCGCAAGAAGCGTTATTGATATTGGCTGCGGAGAAGGAAATCTATTGCGTTCTTTAGCCAGGGAAAAACAATTTGAAAATATCGCGGGAGCGGATGTTTCCTGTCTGGCGCTTGAGAGGGCTAAAGAAAAGCTTAAAATCGGCGATAACAGAAACGAACAGCATGAAGGGCCTCGTATCAATCTGTTTCAAAGTTCTCTTACCTATAAAGATTCCAGATTCAAAGGATACGATGCAGTTTGTATAATAGAAGTAATCGAACATTTAGATGTTTCCCGCATAACAGCTTTTGAACATATTTTGTTTGAATTCACCAAACCGCGATTTATAATTCTGACTACGCCGAACAGGGAGTACAATATAAAATATGAACATATTAAAGAAGGCGCCTTGAGGCATAGCGATCATCGTTTTGAATGGACTCGTGATGAATTCCGCGCCTGGGCGGAAAAAACCGCCGAACGATTCGGCTATACGGTAAAGATTTCCAATATCGGAGAAATAGACAAAGATTTGGGATCATCTACACAAATGGGGGTATTTACATTAAACGAATAGAAATCCCCGAACTTTGCGTAGTGGCTCTTGTTGGCGTATCAAGCAGCGGAAAATCCACTTTCTCAAAAGCGCACTTTAAATCTACAGAAGTGCTTTCTTCCGATTATTTCCGCGCTCTTGTCTCGGATGACGAAAATAATCAGCAGGTAACGCAGCAGGCTTTTGACGCACTGTACTATGTAGCAAATAAACGTCTTGATTTGGGTTTATTAACCGTTATAGACGCGACAAATGTGCAAAAACACGCGCGCGCTCAAATACTGCGCCTTGCCAAAGAGCAGAATTGCCTTGCCGTTGCCATTGTGCTGAATGTCCCGGAAAAAACAATAAGGGAACGCAATGCAAATCGTCCTGACAGAAATTTAACAGGCAATATAATATCGCGTCAGGCAGAACAGCTGCGCCAGTCAATTAATCAGCTGCAAAAAGAAGGATTCCGCTATGTACATATTCTTTCAACCATGGAAGAAATTGCAAATGTACAAATTGTACGCACTCCATTGTGGAATAACAAAAAAGAAGAAACAGGGCCGTTTGATATAATAGGCGATATACATGGCTGTTATGATGAGTTATGCGAACTTTTAATAAAGCTTAACTATAGTGTAGATACAGAAAACTTTACTGCAAAACCGCCTGATAACCGTAAAGCCGTATTTTTGGGAGATCTTTGCGATAGAGGTCCAAAAAACATTGAAGTGCTGCGCCTTGTTATGAACATGGTATACGCAAAAGACGCATGGTGTACGGCAGGCAACCATGATTTTAAACTGTTAAAAAAATTAAACGGCAAAAATGTGCAGCTAACGCACGGGCTGGATAAAACTGTTGAACAGCTTGAGCTGCAAACAAAAGATTTTAAAGAAAAGGTAAAAAACTTTATTGATACTCTTATCAGCCATTATGTATTTGACGGCGGCAGGCTTGTTGTTTCCCATGCGGGACTTAAGGAAAAGTATCAGGGACGCAGTTCGGGGCGTGTAAGGGAATTTTGCCTTTATGGGGAGACAACAGGTGAGACAGACGAATACGGACTGCCTGTAAGATTACCATGGGCAAATGAATACAGGGGAAAAGCGTTTGTAGTTTACGGGCATATCCCCAATCCGGAAGTTTTAACCGTTAACAATACCGCCTGTATTGATACCGGCTGCGTATTCGGCGGAAAATTAACAGCATTCCGTTACCCGGAAAAAGAAATTGTACAGGTAAAAGCAAAACAAATATATTATGCTTCTGTAAAACCATTTCTTGACACATCGGGCGCTAACAATTATTTATTGAACATAGATGATGTAACAGGGCAAAGATTTTTAAATACCGCATCCTTTGGATACAAACTGCGCCGGTCTATCAAAATAAACGAAGAAAATTCCGCTGCCGCCCTGGAAATTATGAGCCGGTTTGCAGCAGATCCCCGCTGGCTTATCTATTTGCCGCCGACAATGTCACCATGTGAAACGAGCAATAAACCGGACTATCTGGAATACCCGGCAGAAGCGTTTGATTATTACAAAACACGCGGTATCGGCAGAATAATCTGCGAAGAAAAACACATGGGCTCCCGCGCTGTGATTGTGCTTTGCAAAGACAGCGAAACAGCGGCTAAACGTTTTGGCGTTTGTGATAACAGTTTCGGTATTATCTACACCCGTACCGGAAGATCATTTTTTGATGAAACAGCATCCGAAAATTCAATTTTAACCCGCCTTGTTAATATATTGTCTGCCTCTTCATTCTGGAGCGATTTTAACACAGACTGGGTCTGCATTGACGCAGAGCTCATGCCGTGGTCTGCAAAAGCCGCGGCTCTTTTAAAAGAACAATATGCCCCTGTAAGCCGCGCCGGCAGAAACGCGCTTGAAATGGCAGCTAACGCTGTAAAAAACGCTTTGTCTGCGCTTGACGGCAAACAGTCAGACGGCAGTATCGATCTTAACGAACTATTGGAAAAATACACAAAACGCAAAGAAGCGCTTTCTCTTTACACAGACGCTTACCGCCGATATTGCTGGAATGTAAATAATATAGACGATTACCGCATTGCGCCTTTTCATATCCTTGCCACTGAGGGAAAAACCTGGAACAGCGAAAATCATCTTGTTCACATGGAATGTATTAAAAAATACATGACAGACGGTTCGATCTTCATGGCAACCAATTATACAGAAGTTGATCTTCTGGACGAAAACAGCATATCAGCCGGTATAAAATGGTGGGAAGATCTTACAAATACAGGCGGCGAGGGCATGGTTGTTAAACCCATCGATTTTATTCCGATGAAAGGAACAGAGCTTTTACAGCCTGCGGTTAAATGCCGCGGACGCGAATATCTTCGAATTATCTATGGTCCGGAATACCTTTTAAACCTTGCAAGGCTTAAAAAACGCAACCTTGGCAAAAAACGCAACCTTGCCTTAAACGAATTTGCGCTTGGAATGGAAGCTCTGGAACGCTTTGTTAAAAACGAACCTCTTTACAGGGTGCACGAATGCGTATTTGGAATATTATCTCTGGAAAGCGAACCTGTAGACCCAAGATTGTAATTATGATAGGATAATCAATATACAAATTTTCTTTAAGGAGAAGAAATATTATGAAAAAGATTATTTATTTGGTATTGGCAGTATTCCTGCTTACCGGCATGATTTTTACATCATGCAGCAAGGATTCAGGAAAGCTCATCTGCGGAGTAACAGAGTATGAGCCCATGAACTACAGGGATGCCAGAGGAAACTGGATTGGTTTTGATACCGAATTTGCCCAGCTTGTCGGCGAAAAACTCGGCATGGAAGTGGAATTCCAGCTTATTGAATGGTCGCAAAAATTTGCGGAACTCAATTCCAGGTCAATCAGCGTCATTTGGAACGGTTTCACCGCGACCGCAAACGAACCGGACGGCACACCAAGGATCAATTTGTGTGACATGAGCTACAGCTATATGCGTAATACTCAATGTGTCGTTATCAGAGCCGATAGAGTCAGGGAATTTACATCTGCAGAATCATTGATCGGAAAGACCCTTACTGCGGAAGCCGGTTCTGCGGGAGAAACCAAAGCGAAAGAACTTGCAGGCGAAACCGGAAGAATAATCGGCACGCCGGCACAAATAAATACTTTCATGGAAGTTAAATCCGGCGCGGTAGACGGCGCTGTCATGGACATCATTCTGGCGGAGCAAATTGCAGGCTTTGGAGATTATTCCGATTTAATTATCGCGGACATAGAACTTGGAGACGAAGTTTATGCAATCGGTTTCAGGAAGGGAGATCCTTTAAGAAACAGAATTAATCAGGCAATGAAAGAATTGTACGACGACGGCACACTTGCCGAAATAGCCGCGAAATACGGACTTGGCGACAGGCTTGTGTTAGACACAAATTTTGGCCGCTAGTAAGTTTATAGCTGCCATTAAAACGGCAGCTATAAGCAAAAAGGATATTTTTTGAGTTTTTGGGATGTAACGCTTACCCTTTGGAACGGGTTTCAAACTTCACTTCTTTTATTTTTTCTTACACTTTTGTTTTCTCTTCCTTTGGGGCTTTTGATTTCATTTGGCTCAATGTCAAAAATCAAGGCTATAAGCAGTCTTGTAAAGATCATAGTCTGGATGGTTCGCGGAACGCCTTTAATGCTTCAGGTAATAATAATTTTTTATGTGCCGGGGCTTCTTTTCGGCACGCCGATTTCCACAAGGTTTAATGCTGCTATAATCGCTTTTTCCATTAACTATGCCTGCTATTTCAGCGAAATTTTCCGCGGCGGAATCGAGAGTATTTCGCGCAGCCAGTACGAAGCAGGTCAGGTACTTGGTTTGACTAAACTTCAGATTTTCTTCCGTGTTATTTTTCTGCAGGTTATAAAGCGCATCATCCCCCCCACCGCAAATGAAATAATAACCCTTGTAAAAGATACTGCGTTGGCGCGGGTTGTCATGGTTGTAGAAATAATACGGGAAGCCGAATTTATGGCAGCAAGAGGACTTATTTGGCCTTTATTCTACACCGGCGCGTTTTATCTGGTGTTTGTAGGTTTCCTTACAATATTGTTTGGATACATGGAAAAAAGATTATCTTATTTTAGGGCGTAATAAATGTCTATTTTGGAAGTTTATAATATTTCAAAACGTTTCGGCAGCGCGGAAGTTTTGAATAACATAAGCTTTTCGCTAAAAGAAGGCGAAGTTCTTGCTATAATCGGAGCATCCGGCAGCGGAAAAACCACTCTACTGCGATGTTTAAATTTTTTGGAAAAAATTGATACAGGACGCATTATTGTCCGCGATGAAACATTATATGATTCAAATGAACATAAACGATACGATAAATCTGTAATCCGTCAGAAACGCCTTCACTTTGGACTTGTATTTCAATCTTTTAATTTGTTTCCGCAATACACGGCTTTTCAGAATGTAGTGCTTGCCCGCGAACTTGCCGCAAGAAAACTGCCGGATTACAAGAAAAACAAAAAAAGCATAACAGAAGAAATACATAAGGAAGGAATGCTGCTTCTTGAACAAATCGGCCTTACATCCAAACGTGATTTTTATCCGCACCAGTTATCCGGCGGCCAGCAGCAGCGCGTAGCAATTGCAAGGGCGCTTGCCTTAAAACCGGATATTTTATGCTTTGATGAGCCCACTTCCGCGCTCGATCCTGAACTTACAGGCGAAGTATTAAAAGTTATAAGAGGTCTTGCGGATAACAATACAACAATGATTATAGTAACTCATGAAATGCAGTTTGCGCGCCAGGTTGCGGACACGATCCTTTTTATAGACGAAGGTGTTGTGGTAGAATACGGTCCGCCTGAATTACTGGATAATCCTTCCAGTGACCGAATGAAACGTTTTCTTGAACGATATTCGCAGTGAGGCAGCAATAACATTGCAGCAATATTATTGCAGCAATAACATTGCAGTTACCTTACACAAATCCCTTTCGTCCTTAAAAATTCCTTTATCTCTTTAACCGTGGTCTTGTCAAAATGCAATAGCGAGGCGACAAGAGCCGCGTCCGCTCCGGGCGCTTTATCCGGCGCTGAGCCCATTAAAACCTGCGCAATCTGCTCAAGAGTGCCCGCTCCTCCGGAAGCGATTATAGGTACCGAAACGGCATTTATTATCCGGCGTGTAAGCTCCAAATCGTAACCGGCGCAGGTTCCGTCCGCGTCAATGGAGTTAAGCATAATTTCACCGGCACCAAGTTCTACCGCGCGAATTGCCCATTCGATAGCATCCAGCCCCGTGTCTTTTCTGCCGCCGTGGGAAAAAGCATTCCAGCGAAGAGTGCTGCCGGAGCCCCGGCCGTCCGAGGTTTCAATACGTTTTGCGTCAATAGCAAGCATTACAGACTGGCTCCCAAAAGCATTTGCCATTTCGCGCAGTAATTCGGGACGCAAAAGCGCGGACGTACAGACAGAGACCTTATCGGCTCCGGCATTCATTACATCGCGCATATCGTCTACGGTGCGGATACCGCCGCCCACGCAAAGCGGTATAAAAACTTCCGCCGCTGTTTTTTTTACGACATCAAGCAAAGTAGCGCGGCTTTTAACAGAAGCGCCTATGTCCAGAAAAGCAAGTTCATCCGCGCCGTCGGCATTGTATTTGCGCGCCAATTCCACAGGATCGCCCACTTCTTTAATGCCTTCAAATTTAATTCCTTTTACAACCTTACCTTCATCAACATCAAGGCAGGGAATAATCCGTTTTGCTTTCATACCAACACTCCAGGAGTATCAAACCCTTTCAAAATACCTTTTGTAGAGGGAATTATATCTTTTGCGCGGCTGTCGTATTCACAGGCAGCGCGCAGTGCTCTTGCCGCCGCTTTAAACAACGCTTCTATTTTATGATGATCGCTTCTGCCGCGAAGAATTTCCAGATGCAGATTACAGCCGGCAGAAGATACAAAACCCTGCCAGAAATCTTCGATTACGTCTGTCTGAAAATCGTACTGGGTTCCGTGATCGGGGGTTGAAATCATGGGAGAACCGGAAAGCTGTCCGTCAAAATACAAATAAGGTCTTCCGGAAATATCAACACAAGCTCTTGCAAGACACTCATCCATAGGAAAAAAGCAGCTCCCGCTTCGCACTATGCCGCGTTTATCTTTGAGCGCTTTGGCGAAACATTCCCCCAGCACAATGCCTGTATCTTCCACAAGATGATGCTGATCAACTTCAAGGTCTCCTTTCGCGCGCACTTCAATATCAAACAAACCGTGACGCGCAAATGTATTGAGCATATGAGATATAAATCCTACAGGATAATCGATATCTGCATCCCCCTTCCCGTCCAAATTCAACCGGATAAAAACTTGAGTCTCTTTTGTCTTTCTCTCAATCTCCGCAATCCTGTTCATTTTTATTTCCTCTTTACAGATTTTTAAACCACCACTTTACGCAGATCATATTCCACAATATCAAGAGCGCCGAGTTTTTTTAATTTTGGAATAAGCTCGGGAACATCGTGTTTTTTAACAGCGATCTTTACAGCAAAGCCGGCATCACCCAACAGCTCTGCAACTGTGGGACTTCTCATGGCAGGAAGGCTTGCCAAAGATTCAAATTGTTCTTTTGGAATATTCATTTCCAGCATAACACGCTCACGGCCGTCCAGCACTGCTTTAAAAAGCATAACAAGTTCTTCTATGCGGCTGCGTTTTTCCCTGTTTTTCATTGCTGAATGTGAAACGACAAAACGCGTAGAAGATTCAAGCAAAGTCCCGATTATTTTTAAGCCGTTATCTTTTAGAGTCTGACCGGAAGATGTATTATCGATGATCATGTCGGCATCATCCGGCGGAAAAACCTCTGTCGCTCCGTATGTACGCAGTATTCGGTATTGATAACCGCAGGATTTAAGCCATGTTTCAGAAATATTTACATATTCTGTAGCAACAACCAGTTTTTTAGAACGCAGTTTTTCTTCATTATAATCCTGGGGAACCGCCGCTACAATTCTTACCTTGTCAAAACCAAGATCGAGCGCTTCTTCAACATCAGCGCCGCTTTCCTTAATCCAGTCTATACCTGTAAAACCAGCGTCATGGCTGCCAATTTCCAGCAGTTCCCCCACATTTTGGGGTTTCATAATTTTGGCATCAAGCCAGGGAGCGCCAAGCGAGGGGCGGTAAGTCCTGTCAGCCAGAGCAACGGGAAACCCCGCCTCCGCAAATAACCGGCTTACATTGTCAAATATTCTCCCCTTGGGAATTAGTATCCTTAGTTTTTCCATGTCTATCAGTTTAGCAAATTTTTAAAAAAATGTTAAGGTTCCCTAATCACAACAAACCCTGCCGCTCCAATGCTGTAATCTTCCTGCTCCTCCCAGCAGGCAAAAAGGCTCTTCCCCGCCCGAGCTATCTCTGTATACACAAAACCTTCGGGCAGAGGCGGCAGGGAAGGATGGGAAATTTCTCCCCTGCGAAAAGCCGAATTAAAAAAAACTTCTGCGGAAATTGCTTCGCCTGCCTGTTCAAGATTTGCTGTACGGAACATTAACGCAGAAAGCGTCCTATTAACAACTCTGTAATATATTAAACCATCGCTGCCGTAACGAAGAGTATCCGCTTCCCAGCCATCTTCCTGCGGAAATTGCCGCAAAACAGGAATCTCTATCGGAAAGGCAGTATTTGAATCCATGTTGAATGACCATGTTCTTTGGCGCGGCTGCATAAGGTCTGTAGTTAAAAAACGGTTATCCCTGTAAAGAAGAGCGGCAGGTTTATCATCGTAAAAAACAAACCCTCCTACCGTATAATGCTGCCAGATTTCATTTTCAAAAAAACGGTACATTACAAGGTCTTCTTCATGGTTAGGCGAAATTTTAAAAAAACCGTTACGGTTTATAGTCATTATAAGTTCATCATTTTTTTTCTGTAAAAAACGAATATGTAAAGCATAGGGCCAGGGCACAAAAGCCGTGGTAAAAACGACATCTTCGATTGATTCAATATGAACGGGACCATTTTCAGAAAGCAAAAACCAAAGCGGATACTCCCCCGTCTGCAAAATTGCCATAGCTCTCGCCCCGCGCTGTACAACAGTATCCTCAGCCGCTGTGCCTCTTGTACAGGATATAATGATAAAAACACATATCAATATTAACCACGTGGTAAAATTTCTTATTTTAATTTAGATCCTCCGGGAAGGTTATTTTTTTATTATCCTGCTCTCCGGGGATAACCGCAACCTGCCCTATAAATCTGCCCCAAATCTCCGCATCATCTGTAAACTCTTCATCAGTTTTATTTGCCGCTTTTTCATGAGCTTGTAAAATTTCAGGATACTTAAACGCCTGAGGCGTCTGCGCAAACCCAACGTTTGCCCTCTTTAAATGCGATATAATAAACCCCTCTGCCCCGCCGTCAATTTCCTTGGGAGTATCCGTAACAGGAAGAAGCGGGATAACAGCGCCGTGTTTTTTTACAGCGCCGATTATATTTTCAATGAGAGGCACGCTGACCCATGGTCTTGCTCCGTCATGAATTAATACATAACATGGATTAAAAGGCGCAAGAGCACAAAGCGCATTATACACGGAAGCGCGCCTTGTTTCTCCTCCGATAACAAATATAATTTTTTTATCAGACGAAAACAATTCAGGCGCAAGGGCGCTGCGAGCGGCAGCTTCAGCGTCTTTTGGAACAACAATTACAATTATTTTAACAGATGCAGCCGCAAAAAAAGCGCTGACAGCAGAACCAAGCACTGTAAGATTATTTTTTAGCAATTGAAATTCTTTTTTTATCCCGCCCATGCGCGATGATGATCCTGCAGCCAGGATAACAGCGGCGGCACAGTTATTCAAGTTCCAACCTGGAAAAAATCATTTGCTGCACTTCTTCTTTGGATTTACGAAGAGAAATTGAAATCTCGTCTTCCAGAAGTTTTAAGGCAGAATCATAGAGTTTACGCTCCATGATAGGCAGTTCCTTTACTTTGCTTCTGTGGTATAGGGAACGAACAATACTGGCAATATCCCTGATACTGCCCTTTTTAAGCAGCTCAAGATTCATTTGATACCGCATCTTCCAATCTGTGGGGATTGGCTCATAGTCTTCGCTTATTAAATCAAGAGCTTTCATTGCCTCATCTCTGGAAACGGTAGAACGAATGCCAAGCTCCAATGCTTTATCAACCGGAACCATAATTGTCATGTCGGTAACTTCTATATAAATAATATAATAAGGTATCTTGGCTTCTTTAAATTTTTTTTGAACGATTTCCCTAATTACTCCGACACCCTGACTCGGATAGACCACTTTTTGGTCAACTTGAAAAGATTTGGATTTACTCATTACTACAAATATAACATAAAATTAAAGAACAGTCTATGACTTAGGTAAGCCGAAGGCGAAACCATATTACCAGGAAAAATCATATAGACTTTCCAAAATCGCCTTGATTTTATCAGCATATTGCCTGTCGACAGCCCAGGTTCCCGCAAGCCCTTCGTAGGTAGGACTTATCCCCCTCTGAACAAACCTGAAACGGGGATTAACCAGTTCTCCCCTTAACGGCTCCTGCGACCCGTAAGCTTTTAAATGCTGAATTTGAGCGCGCACACCGGTACGAACATCGGGAAAAGAAAGCCCCGGCTCCCCGTTACCCACAGCTCCAAGACCCGCAAAATTATTCTGCTCAGGTTTAACATCTCCGCCGAAACGCAAATAGCCCGTTTCAAGGCACATTTGAACAAAAGCAATATCGTGATTTACTCCCTCAAAAGCCGCTTCTTCGGTATAGATTATTGCAAGAGAATGCGAATAATGTTCATCTAGATTGGGGTTGTTCCGCATAAGAAAAAGAGCCAAATTGGCGGCGCTTACCCTTCCCGTACTCATAATATAAATAGGAGCTTGAGGCTTTTGTGGTGCTATATTTTCAGTTTCTGGCGGAAGCCCAACGCAGGAAAAAGCGAAAAAAAGCACTAAAATTATTAAAATAAGATTTTTCATATATTATTTTCGGCAATTTTAAAAAAAATATTCATTCTCGGTCAAGCACCACGCATCTGCGCGCCATATATATACATGAAACAAAAGAAAAAATCAAAGACATTTTCCAACGTGGCGCCCGAACAGCGGCCCCGGGAAAAATTGTTTACGCATGGACCTGCAAATCTTTCCGACAGGGAACTTTTGACAGTATTACTGAATACGGGTATTAAGGGGAAAAATGTAAAGAAACTTGCAGGCGATTTACTTGGTCTTCTGGATAAAAAGAAGGATATTCCATCCGCAAGGGAAATCTCCATGCTGTCAGGGATTGGGAAAGCCAAAGCATGCGCGGTTGCGGCAATGCTGGAATTCGGCAGAAGACGATACGGCGCTTTTTTGGCACGTATTAAACAGCCCGCGGACATCTTCACTTTAGTGCGTCATTATGCCGACCGTAAACAGGAGCGGTTTATAAGCCTTTCACTGAACGGCGCCCATGAAGTGCTCGCTGTAAGGGTAGTAACGATTGGACTTGTTAACAAAACAATCGTTCACCCAAGGGAAGTTTTCGCAGACCTGATTCAGGACAGAGCCGCCGCTTTTTGCGTTGCCCATAATCACCCGTCAGGCCAGCTTGTCAGCTCCGCGGAAGATGATGAAATAACGGATCGCCTCCTTATGTCGGCGCGTCTTTTGGGACTTCATTTTGTGGATCACATTATCTTTTCAGAAACCAAATGGTGGAGTTACCGGGAAAACGGCAGGCTGCCGGAAAATCCATGAATCAACAGGGGTGCCCCCAGGCGAGGCGCCAGGCGAGGCGCCAGGCGAAGCGCCAGGCGAAGCGCCAGGTTACTTAAAATGTAAATCTGCATTAGAATAATGATGTGAATAAAAATTACATATATATTTTTCTGCTTCTCCTTTGCCCTTCAATTCTTTTTGCCATTGATAGTTTTGAAGAAACCGCAGGCACAGGGTTTGTAATAAATACCAACCCGCCGGGGGTGAGAATTTTTATTGACGGAATAGAACGCGGGAGAACACCTGCTTCTTTTACAAATTTTCCTCAAGGTGAATATCATATAAAATTAAGCAGGGACGGATACAGAGACAAAAACTTTATAACAACGCTTTTTAACTCCAGCCGAATCGTCGCTTCCATTACAATGGAAGAAGAACGCGGTTTTGTTCAGGTAAATGTTATAAGAGATCCTGACAGTCCCGAATGGCTTTTGCTAAATCCGCAGATTGTATCAGACGAAACCTCTTCCTTTGAAGATAACACGTTAAACCTGAGCGCAGGATTGCGTACAATAAGAGTGCGCTCCTTTGGCTGGGAAGAAACATCTGTCTCCGTTTTGGTAACGGATGGTGAAAGCAAAACAATAGATATTATTATGAAACCAGCTCAATTTAAAATTGGAAATGCTTCTCTAAGCCGAAGACGATTTAACCCGTTAAACCCCGGCAAGCTCGGAGAAACAGATCTTTATTTTGAAGTAACTTCTCCCGGCACCGCGGAAATCACAATTACAAACAGCGGCGGCGAAGAAATATTTAACAGGGTACTTGGCGTTTTTGATACATGGCTTCAGCATATAACATGGAACGGCAGAGACTCAGGCGGCAATCCGCTTCCTAAAGGCGTATACACCGTATCTATAAAATCAGATTTGGCACAGGAAGATGTATTAAAACTGGAAGCTCATATTAATTATTCATCCAATATAATTCCTCTGTCTCTGGACAGCAATATATCCGGTCTCATATATACGCCAATGCCCCATGTGCTTCCGCCAGGAAGCTATCAATTTGATGCCGGTATTTTAATTGGAAGGTGTCCCCCCGGTTTCCCCGAGGACTTCGGCTTTCCGTTTAAAATTAACATGAGAATATCACCTGTTAACCGGCTGGAATTAACAACATCATTTAATATAAATCCATACTTAAAAAACCAAACGCTTTTTACAGTCTGGGGCATATCAGGATCCGCAAAATTCAATATTTTTAATAATGACATTATATCCTTTGCAGCGGGCATCTCCTATTCATGGATGAGCGAAACATATCCGGATCGCGGCATTGGTTTCTACTCGCCTTTCTCTCTTGAACTTTCAAATTTCTCAATAATTTTATGCCCTGCCTTTTTTTGGCATGGTCCCGAAGGTTTAACCCCATCGCTGCTTCTTGGCGCAGGCGTCCTTTACAAAGGCAGCCGGATTAATACCGGCATCTCCGCAAGATGTGAATTGGATTTTAGAAAAAACAACCTGGATTTAAAATTTCTTGCGGGAGCTGAAGCGCATTTTTTCCCGCCGCCTTCCAATCTGTTTTTTTCATTAATTGCAGGTGTCTGGACACAGGGACACCGCACAGGGGGATACGGCGGCATACGAATTGGGATAATAAATTAATTATTTCTTTTTTATTGAGTCAAAACCGCAATAAGGAACAAGCGCCCTTGGGATTCGCACAGTGCCGTCCGCCTGCTGAAAATTTTCCAGAATCGCGATAATTGCGCGGGAAATTGCGATTGCGGTTCCATTCAGCATATGAACAAATTTATTTTTACCGTCTGAATCCTTAAAGCGGATATTCAACCTGCGCGCCTGATAATCTGTACAGTTCGATGTAGATGTCACTTCGCCCCATTCTCCGCCATTACGTCCCGGCATCCATGCTTCCAAATCCCATTTGCGATAAGCAGGCGCTCCCAAATCGCCTGTGCAGGTATCCACCACGCGAAACGGAATATTAAGACCTTCAAATATTTCTTCTTCTATTAAACGCAGCTCTTCATGGAATTTGTCTGATTCCTGGGGCAGACAAAAGATAAACATTTCCAGTTTTGTAAATTGATGAACACGGTAAAGACCTTTGGAAAACTGACCTGCCGCTCCCGCCTCACGCCTGAAACAGTGGGAAAGCCCTGCCATACGAAGCGGCAGTTTTTCCCTTGGAAGAATGCTGTTGGAATAATAACCGCCCAAAGTAATTTCGGCAGTTCCCACAAGACAAGTATCCTCACCTTCAAGGGTATACACATTGGACTCTGCTCCGCGCGGATTAAAACCAATACCTTCAAGGATTTCCTCACGGGCAATATCAGGAGTTATAAAAGGGGTAAACCCTTTTTTCTGCAGAATATCCAGCGCATAACGGATAAGACCAAGTTCAAGATAGACACCCTCATTTTTTAAATAGTAAAATTTGGTGCCTGACACCTTTGTCGCGGAATCAAAGTCGATTATATCAAGATCCTGCCCAAGTTTTACATGGTCGGCAGGTTCAAAATTAAATACAGTAGGCTCTCCTACACGCTTTATTTCCGGATTATCACTGTCTTCTTTGCCAACCGGAGCATCAGGATGCGCCATATTGGGAATCTTGCGCGCCTCTCTTAAAAGCTCTTCTTCTACAGCCGCAAGAGCTGTTTCAGCCAGAGTAATCTCTTCTTTAAGCTTTTTCCCTTCGTCAATAAGCGCGCTTCGCTGTGTTATATCCAGCACTTTCCCTTTCATTGAATCGGCATTGGCATTTCTCTTTTGCTGCAGCGATTGCAGATTGGTAGTGAGTTCTGTCCGTTTACTGTAAAGCCGCGCCACCAGTTCGGCATCGGCTTTCATAAAGCGATCGGCAATATTTGCCATTACCGCCGTAAGATTTTCCGCGATAAATTTATAATCCAGCATATTGTTATTATAGCAAAAAGAAAAATTTTAGGCTAGCATGAGATATGAAGATATTACTTCTATGCGGGGATCAGTGGCATCCGCAGCAAGTGCCTGCCGGCGGCATAACCCCTCTTCACGGGTTTCAATTTGATATTATCACCTCTGATTTTTCGCCGCAAATATTACATCAATATCCCGCCGTGCTTTTTTGCAGGATGGATGACAGTCAATCAGTACAAAAAGTTTTAGCCGATTATGTCGAAGCCGGAGGCGGGCTTACTGTTGTTCACAGCGGAATTGTCAATCTTGAACAATTGACAGGCTGCCGCTTTTTGGATCATCCCGACATATGTCCTGTTACAATCCAGCCTGCAAAACCGCATCCTGTAACAGAAGGTATCGAGAGTTTTTGCGAAACAGACGAACATTACAGAATCGAAATAATCGATGCTGAAATTCTTATATCATCATATTCACAGCACCACAATACACCCGCCGGTTTTGCACGAACACAAGGCAAAGGGCGCGTCTGCGTCTTAACGCCGGGACATAATCTTAATATGTGGCTAAACCCTAATTTCCAGCGATTGTTAACCAATGCTTTAAACTGGTGTGCATCAAAATGACCCGAACTACCGCGCGCAGCAATGTTTAAACTTTTTCCCGCTGCCGCATGGACAAGGTTCATTACGACCGGTTTTCGGCGATGAACGCACTATAGTACGAACAGAAATATTACCTTCTAAATAAAGCCATTCATCATTTTCCTTTTTAAAAACCGCGGTCTCATGGTGCACATCTCTTAATCCGTCACGTTCGTACGTTGCCTCAAACTCAACTGTCCCCTCGGTATCTGTAACGGCGCCTTTTTCCACCGAAATGATTTTAAGCCCCAGCCATTTTGACTTCTCGCTCCAATCACGCGTGGATTTATAATCAATATCCTTGTCACCTCGGCGCACACAGGTATTGATAATATAGTCGATCTCATGCTCCGCATAAGCCGAATACCGGCTTCGCATGAGCTCCTGGGCAGTGGGGGCTTTTGCCTTACCGCTGATATATTGTTCGCAGCAGGCGGAATATTCGCGGCTGGAGCCGCATGGGCAGTGTTTCATGGTTTATTGTAGCAAATAATTCCGGTAGCTGCTACTGCTTTATATCTATAAGTGTTAGAACCCAATTCCTCTCCGTACAGGCGCTCACGGCAGCGGGCTCAGAAAAAACCACTCAGGAGTTCGCTTACGAGCCTCTCGCTGCGCTCGGTCTCTTCAGCGAGGAATTTCGTAAGATGTTTTTTCTGATCCCGCTGCCGTGAGCGCCTGTACGAAGCGGACTGTGATTTAACAATTTTCTCAAACGGTAGCAGCCTTTTCACGAAAAAAACATTTGTGTAGTAATATTTCTGTAAAATTTAAAAATATTTTCAAATTTCTCAATTCTCGGTCAAGCACCACGCATGCCTCCCTTACCGGTCGGCGAGCTTAAGGAAAATTATTATATACGCCGCGAAAACGCGGCTAGTGCATCTGTGCGCCATATATAGCTGAACTTTCTTGTGAAGTTCTATTTTAATCTTTGTGAGGTGCTCATGCATACTAACAGAAACTTTAAGAGCAGCGTTTTTACGACCTTGTTCGACAACCCCGATTTATTGAGGGAGTTGTACTGCGCTCTGGAGGGAGTTACTCTTCCTCCAGATACCCCGGTTTCCATTACCACATTGGAAAATGTGCTGTACTTGGATTTATATAATGACATATCTTTCGAGATAAATGGCAAATTGGTAATTCTTGTTGAACATCAAAGTACCATTAATCCC
>Ga0123356_10000530_pt1 | contig 42471 bp, 37 predicted proteins | sample TergutEmb28metaG_2_FD_92546 | JGI IMG/M metagenome (GOLD analysis project Ga0123356, IMG submission 92546) | Embiratermes neotenicus P3 segment gut microbial communities from Petit-Saut dam, French Guiana - Emb289 P3 | ecosystem: Host-associated > Arthropoda: Insects > Digestive system > Gut ...
AAAAAATAAAAAAATCAGAGCAATTAACACGTTTGCTTCGTGCATTAGCATTTCAAATCAGTTCTCAAGTATCATATACGGAGTTGGGACAGTTGTGTGGGCTTGATAATAAAACTGTTGAAAAATACATAAGCATTTTAGAACAGATGTATATAATTTTCCGGCTTGGTTCATATTCACGCAATTTGCGGAACGAACTAAAAACAAGCCGTAAAATCTATTTCACCGACAATGGTATCCGCAATGCGATAATCGCAGATTTTCGACCATTAGAGCTACGCGATGATGTTGGGAAACTATGGGAGAATTTCCTTGTCAGCGAACGGTTTAAATGCAACGAGTATGGCGAAAGTTATGCTAATCCATGGTTTTGGCGCACACAAGCACAGCAGGAAATTGATTACATTGAAGAAAAAGATGGAATTTTATCAGCATTTGAGTTTAAATGGAGTCCACCTACAAAATTAAAACAACCTAAAGCATTTCAACATGCGTACCCCGAAAGTTCATTTTCAGTTATTCATAAAAATAATTTTGAAGGTTTTCTGAGGTATTAAAATTTGAAAAGACTACTGTTTAATAAACTTGGTTTACAACGTATCAAGAAGATATATTACTTAGTTACAATGTTTACTAATCGTAAGTATCGTAAGTCATATAACGATGTAAAAACTAATTTTAATTACCTTTCCAAAGAAAAAACGGAAAAACTGCGTGAAGTGTTGCAGGAAAAGTTCTTTTCTGATATTTCTGATGATTCTAATTATCTTTCTACTGAAATTGGAAAAAAAGACATGGATGATCATGTCTCTATAAGGCTTGAAAACTTTAGAAACGGTACAATTCCATGGTTGAATTCTATTTTATCCTTAGATGGTGCCGACATTTTAGAGGTAGGGAGCGGAACCGGCTGTTCAACTGTTGCATTTGCGGAGCAAGGAGCAAATGTTACCGGAATTGATTTGTCGGAACAATATCTTGAGGTTGCAAGAGAAAGATGCAATTTATATGGTTTATCTGCCGACTTTTCAATCATGAATGCCGAGAATATACAAGAACTGGGAAGAGTTTTTGACATTGTTATTTTTACAGCATCTTTGGAACACATGATATATGAAGAACGTATTTCATCAATTAAAGCTGCGTGGAGTGTGTTAAAGACCGGAGGTTATCTTGTAGTAATTGATACACCAAACAGGCTTCATTATTACGACCGACATTCAAGTATGTTACCATTTTTTAATTGGCTACCCGATGAAATAGCGGTGCAATATTCTAAATTCAGCTCAAGAGAAAAGTGTGTGGCGATTTCTAACAGTGGAGATTTAAAAAAACTTATAAGATTCGGACGAGGAGTAAGCTTCCATGAGTTTGAACTAGCTCTTGATTGCAAGTGTAATGAAATGTTGGTATATGATATGCAATCGTTTATAAACACTACGTTTACAAAATCACTCCGCTATGATACCAAGTATATAAAGCTTTTGAAAAGAGTTGGTCCAAATGGAGTACCCGAAGGTTTTTGTTATGATGATTTATTCATAACGATAAGAAAATACGGAAAATGACACGAAAAAAGTCATCTATGATATAATATTAAATAATCAGCATTTTACGGGAAACCGTAATTGTATTGGAGTTTATAAGTTTTGAAAAGGGTATTAAAATTTATTACAAGAAAAGCATATAATTGCTTGAGATTTATTTACAGAGCATTACCCACCCCTCGTGCTGCTCGAGTTAAATTAAATGAGCGGGAAATGGAAAAGTATAGGAAATATGTTAATCATATTTCTAATATTGGTGAGCGTAGCGGTGAGTTTGTTGATTATAAAAAAAACAATATATCTTTTAGTGACAACGACGTAAAGACAATAGCATTTTATCTTCCACAGTTTCATACAATACATGAAAATGATGAGTGGTGGGGGAAGGGCTTTACAGAGTGGACAAATGTCACGAAGTCAATGCCGTTATTTCCAGGGCATTATCAACCGCACTTACCGCTAGAAACTTTTTATGATTTATCTGATGTTGATGTGATGAAAAGGCAGGTAGAGCTTGCGAAAAACTATGGTATTTACGGTTTTTGTTTTCATTACTATTGGTTTAGCGGCAAGCGTTTATTGGAGAAACCGTTAGAAAACTATTTAAACACAAAAGAAGGTCTTGACTTTCCGTTTTGTATTAACTGGGCAAACCATAGCTGGACAAGAGTTTGGGATGCGTCGGAGCAGGATATACTTATTGAGCAAAAACACAGCGAAGAAGATGACTTGGCGTGTATCGCTGATATATGCAGATATGTAAAGGATAACAGATATATCAGAGTTAATGGAAAGCCATTAATTTCAATATATAATCCGGATTATATGCCGGATGCAAATAAAACTATTAGCATATGGCGAGATTATTGCAGACAAAATGGATTTGGTGAAATTCATATAATCGGAGTTGATTCTGCTATACGTGACCCGATGATTTACAATTTGGACGGAGGGATTGCTCAATCTCCACATGACATTAACCATTTCTACAGCCCTGAACTGCAAGATTTTCACAAGGATGTACCGTCGATAAATGGTCAGGCAGCATGTAGAATTAAAGACATGGAAAGATATGTCGGTGAGAAAATGTACCTAAAGGACGGTAGAGACAATCTTTATCCGGGGATTATTACTTCATTTGATCAATCTCCAAGAAGAAAAACAGGATATATTCATGTTCTTGATGTAACTCCAAGGCTTTATAGAGAATGGTTATATGACTCTTTGATTAAATCCAAGAAATGTTTTGAAGAAGGTAACAGATTTGTATTCATAAACGCATGGAACGAATGGGCAGAAGGAATGCATCTTGAACCGGACAGAAGGCATGGATATGCATATTTACAGGCAACGGCGGATGCTGTTTTAGAGTCGAAGGTTACTGATAAGGCTGTGTGCTACTTTGACCATAACCTAGGTGGAGGAGCGAATCAGTATCTGGATATGTTAATAGAAGCAGAGCGGGATCCCTACTTTTGTATTATTCGATATGACACTATACATAAGCAGTACATTGTTGAAGTTATAATCAACAGCATGTCCTATGTTATGCAGGTATCTTCAATGGAAGAGGTTGAGAGTTTGCCGGTTTTTAGCAATTCTAAAAAAATTGTAATTAATAGCCTGTATTCATACCCTCAGGTTCAAGATTTGTTGAGGAAAATTATTGCAATAAAAAAAGAAAGAGACGTCGAGCTTACTATTAATGTCCACGATTATTTTTCAATTTGTCCGGTTTATTATCTGCTGGACGAGAATGATAAATACTGCGGGCTATCCGGGTTTAGAAATTGTAATAAATGCACTAAAAGAAGCTCTGGAGAAGCAGGATTTTACGGGTATGATTCTGACATTGGCGTTTGGCGAGCTGCATGGGGAGAATTTTTACATGAGTGCAGCAAGATTCAAGCATTTTCAAATGATTCAAAAAGGATAATAGAAGAAATATACGGAGAGCTATCGCAAATAACCATCACTCCTCACGAAGTAGATTATGTTAAAGCAGTCAGCAAAGAGTCAAAAACCACCAGGACATTAAATATAGGTTTCTTAGGTCATCTTGTTAAATACAAGGGTTTGGATATACTACAGGAGACGATTGAATTAGTTGAGCGGGATTTCAATGATATAAGACTAACTCACATAGGCTATACTGATATACCAATCGAAAGTAAATGCTTTATCCAAACCGGTAAATATAATATTAATGAACTGACAAAGCTTACAATGGAACATGATATCGATGTTTTCTTAATTCCATCAATTTGCCCGGAGACATTTTCTTACACAACACAAGAGGTAATTGAAATGGGTATGCCAATAGCTTGCTTTAACTTGGGTGCACAAGCGGAGCGGATAAAAGAATATAGTAAAGGTGTTATTATACCTGAGATAACAGCAAAATGTGCACTAGAAACAATAGTAGAGAATTTTAGTAATGCAACATTATTAAAGTGATGGTATAATGCATTGGTTATGCTACATATTTAATAGTCTTATGATTAATTGGAGGTTTTATTATGTTCAAGAATAAAACAATACTAATAACCGGTGGTACAGGATCATTTGGGAATGCTGTGTTGAGGCGTTTTCTTGATACTGATATAGGGGAGATTCGTATACTAAGCCGAGATGAAAAAAAGCAGGATGATATGCGTGGTGTTTATCAAAGCTCCAAGCTTAAGTTTCATATTGGGGATGTGCGTGGCTACAATAGTGTACGAGCTGCTATGGAAGGTGTGGACTATGTTTTTCAGGCAGCGGCATTGAAGCAGGTTCCTTCTTGCGAGTTTTTCCCGGGTGAAGCTGTGCGTACGAATATTCTTGGAACAGAAAATGTTGTAAACGCTGCTGTTGATGCAGGGGTTAAAAATGTAATATGTTTATCGACGGATAAAGCTGTATATCCTATAAATGTCATGGGTATGTCAAAAGCTCTTATGGAGAAGACTGCACTTGCTAAGTCCAGAAGTGCAAGAAACACAATAATTAATGTGACTCGTTACGGCAATGTCATGTGCTCGCGTGGTTCGGTAATCCCGCTTTTTATTAAACAAATACGAGAAAATGGCACTTTAACAGTTACCGACCCAAATATGACCAGATTTATGATGAGCCTTGAGGATGCTGTAGAGCTTGTTATTTTCGCATTCACACATGGTAACTCAGGTGATACGTTTATTCAAAAAGCACCCGCCGCAACAATTAAGCTGCTTGCGGAAGTTGTTTGTGATATATTTGATTATCCTGCAAAAATTCGTGAAATTGGTACACGTCACGGTGAAAAACTATATGAATCACTGCTTACAAGAGAAGAAATGGCAAATGCAGAGGACATGGAGGGGTACTATAGGGTGCCGCTCGACAGCCGTGACTTGAATTATGGAAGCTTTACAAGTAGCGGGCAAGAGAATGTCTCAGAAGCTGCTGACTACACCTCGCATAATACTCAGAGACTAAATAAAGATGAACTGAAAGAAATGCTGCTTAAACTGGATTACGTTCAAAAATCTTTGGCAGGACAAGACCCGGAGGCGTATTGATGAAGATTCTCATTACAGGTGCAAATGGTTTTGTGGGCAGGAACCTGTGTGTGTCATTGCCGGAGCATGAGTTGCTCCAATATGATATTGACACAGACCCATCTTTGCTTGATGGTTATTGTAAGGATGCAGAGTTTGTTTTTCATCTTGCCGGCATCAACCGTCCGAATGACCCCAAGGAGTTTATCGAAGGCAACGTGGATTTTACATCAAAGCTGCTCGAGACATTAAAAAAACATAACAACACCTGTCCTATAACCGTATCATCATCAAAGCAAGCTGAGCTTGATAATCCTTACGGAAAGTCAAAACTTGCAGGAGAGGAACTTCTAAGAGCATATAGTGAGGAAACAGGAGCAAGGGTAACTATCTATCGTTTACCAAATCTTTTTGGTAAGTGGTGTAAGCCAAATTACAATAGTGCCGTTGCTACTTTTTGCTATAACATTGCCAGAGACTTACCAATAACAATCAGCGACCCGAGAAATGAATTAACACTTGTATACATAGACGATTTGATTGACGAGTTTAAGTGTGCATTGGATGGCAACCCAACAGAACCTATATCATATAAAGCAACATTGGGACAAATTGTTGAGTTATTGGAAAGTTTTAAAGACAGCAGGAGCACGTTGACCGTTCCGGTTCTGAGCGATTTATTTGCAAAAAAGCTACACGCTACATATCTTTCATATCTGCCGGAGGATAAATTTTCTTATCCGTTAAAAATGAATGTCGACGAGCGGGGCAGTTTCACAGAGATACTTCGCACAGAGCATCACGGGCAGGTTTCTGTGAACATAACAAAGCCGGGTATTACAAAGGGTAATCATTGGCATCATACTAAAAATGAGAAGTTTCTGGTTGTTGGTGGTGAAGGTGTCATCCGTTTTCGTCGTATCGACAATTCGGAGGTCATAGTGTATAATGTCAGCGGTGAAAAGCTTGAAGTGGTAGATATACCACCCGGTTATACTCATAACATAGAGAATACCGGGAAAACAGACTTAATAACGTTTATGTGGTGTAATGAGAGTTTTAACCCCGATAAGCCTGATACCATATTTGTAGAGGTGTAATATTGGAAAAACTGAAACTAACGACAATACTTGGAACAAGACCGGAAATAATTCGCCTGTCCGCAGTTATTAAACTTGCAGAACAGGTTTTCGACCATACGCTTGTGCATACAGGGCAAAACTATGATTATACGCTAAATCAGATATTCTTTGAGGACTTAAATCTGAAGGAACCTGATTATTATCTTGATGCGGTTGGAAGCGACCTCGGGGAGACTATTGGGAATATCATAGCAAAAAGTTATAAGCTATTGTCAGAGACAATGCCTGATGCAGTATTGATTCTTGGTGATACTAACTCAGCTCTTTCAGCTATATCAGCAAAGCGACTAAAAATACCTGTTTTCCATATGGAAGCAGGAAATCGTTGCTTCGATGAGAACTTGCCTGAGGAACTCAATCGAAGAATAGTTGACCACATCAGTGACATTAACTTATGCTATAGCGAACAAGCAAGACGCAATCTGCTTGCCGAAGGGTTAAAGCGTGAGTATACATTCGTTACCGGTTCACCAATGCGTGAAGTGCTGGAGCAACGAAGAGAGTCCGATGTATTATCACGACTGGAACTTGAACCATATAAGTATATACTCCTCTCTGTGCATAGAGAAGAAAACATAGACATAGAGCATAACTTCCACGAATTAATCGGAGCGGTCAACGGACTGGTTCAACACTATAATATGCCGGTGCTCTATTCTGTTCATCCGCGTAGTCAAAAAGCAATAGACGAGCGAAACGTTAAATTTAACGATAAAGTCAGAACACATGAACCATTTGGTTTTTCTGATTATATCGAGCTGCAACGAAACGCATTTTGTGTAGTTTCAGACAGTGGTACACTGACGGAAGAATCTGCAGTGCTGGAGTTTCCGGCAGTACTTGCAAGGACAAGCACAGAACGTCAGGAAGGTGTAGACCGTGGTGGGATTGTAATAGGTGGCATTGGAAAAACATCAATTCTGCAAGCAGTCGAGATGGCAACAACACTTAAAGACAAACCTCGAGCCGCAGTATTGGATTATGCAGACTCGAATATCAGCGTTAAAGTATGTGAAATTATCCAAGGGTATACAGATATTGTCAATCGTATGATATGGAGAAAACCCGGGAAATGAAAAATGAGTTCAATCCATTAGTATCAATTATTATTCCCGTTTTTAACGGTGAAAAGTACCTTCACGAAGCGATTGACAGTGCTATTGCACAGAGTTATGACAATATCGAGATTATTGTTATCAATGATGGCTCGACTGACAAAACAGAAAAAATTGCACTTTCTTACGGTGATAAGATACGATATTATGCGAAAGAAAACGGTGGTGTTTCTACAGCACTTAATAAAGGTATTGAAAACATGAGAGGTGAATACTTCTCATGGCTTTCGCACGATGATTTATATCATTCATGTAAAATTGAATTATGTATTGAAGCAATCAATGATTGTCGAGATAGAATTGTATATGCGGATTATGAAGTAATTGACATAGATGGTAACTTACAAGGGACAACAGATTTTAAGAAGCAATTTCGATATGTTGATTTAGAATGTGGAACATCTGCTGTTTTATCTGCAGTTTTGAATGGTTGCACAATGTTAATTCCAAAGAGTATATTTGATAAAAAAGGTATGTTTGACGAAAGTTTACGTACTACACAAGATTACGAGTTTTTTTACAGAGTGCTCAGAGGGCAAAGAATAAAATTCATCAATAAACCATTAACGAAATATCGTACACATAAAAATCAACAGACATACATTAACCCAAAGACATTTGACGAAGGAAACTCTTTATGGATTGGAATATTTGAAAGTCTTTCAGATAATGAAATACAAATGCTTGCAGGTTCACCACGCATATTTTGGAACGAAAAAGTAGATATGTTGATGAACACTTTTTTTGGTGGTGCATTACTGTATGCACAAGAAAAATATGAAACATGTGTATCTGCACTGAGAAGTGCAAAAATAAGTGTAATAATGCCGTTTTATAACAGATTATCTTTAATGCCATCAACAATAAAAAGTGTTTTAGATCAGACATATACAAATTGGGAATTGATTCTTGCAAATGATGGAAGTGAAGATGACATAAGTGAAATAGAAGCAATTGCAAATAGTGATAAAAGAGTTAAGATAATAAACCTGCCGCACAGAGGTGTTTCTGCAACTCGTAACAGTGCAATTGAAGCTTCAACAGGTGAGTTTATAGCACTTCTTGACTCTGATGATTTATGGGAGCCGGAGAAGCTTGAAAAGCAGTTGAGTTATATGCTCGATGATGGGTATGCATTTTCTTATACATCTTTTGACCAGAAATATCTAAATGGGGACTTGTTTGACCATTATGATGTTAAAGCATATGGTGGCGATGTGTTTTTCCTCAGCATTTATAAATGGTTTGTATGTACAAGTACTGTTATGTTTGAGCGTAAAGTATTGGGAGAGATGAGGTTCTCTGAGCATATTCACTTAGGAGAGGATATCTGTTTGTGGTTTTATTTCTTATGGAGATATAAAGGTGGAGCAGTACCGGAGTTCCTCAATACTAATAGAATTCAAAATGAAACAGCTACATTGAATATGGATAAGAGAAGAAACGCGGTTTATACAGTTATTGGATATGTACTGGAAAATTACAACTATGAAGAGTGCATGCCATACGTCGGATTACTTGTTGATAAATTTCGAGAGCTTTTTTCGGATGATAATCAAAATGAATCAACATCGAACAATAAGCAAATAAACGATATTTCAATTCAACCGCAAGATTATTTATTACGCTTTTTAATTGCTAAAAAGAGGTATGGTTTAAAAAGCATTGTAAAGAAATTAATAAAAAAAGTTTTTAAAAGGTAATAGAAAACTAATGCATTACCAATTGTTTTAAAGTGATTTATGTGGTATATTTATTCGGAAATATTTAAAGGGTGATAAACCTCAAAAGGATATAATATGAACGAGTTTAAGCCAATGGTTTCAATTGTGATTCCGGTATACAATGGCTCACGATATATGCGTGAGGCTATTGACAGTGCACTAGCACAGACATATGAAAACATCGAAGTTATTGTCGTAAATGATGGCTCCACTGATGATACAGAAGAAATTGCATTATCTTATGGGGAAAAAGTCCGTTACTTTGCTAAAGAAAATGGAGGAGTTTCAACTGCATTAAATATTGGTATTAAAAATATGAAAGGCGAGTACTTTTCATGGTTATCACATGATGATGTTTATTATCCTCATAAAATTGAGAAGAGTATTGAAGCAATTAAAGATTGCCCGGATTGTATTGTATATTCAAATTATGATGTAATTGACAGTGAGAATAATATAGTTGAGACAGCAGATTTTAGAAAGTATTACAGGTATGCAAATCAGGAATGCGGAACATCTGTGGTATTAAACGGAGCAGCAAACGGGTGTACGATAATGATTCCATATAAAAAATTCGATATATATGGACAATTTGATGAAAATTTACGTACGACACAAGATTACGATTTATTCTTTAAGATGTTCAGAGAGCAAAAACTTGTATTTGTCAATGAGTCATTGATTAAATTTAGAGTTCATAATGAACAACAGACAAATGTTAATCCACGGACTGTATCTGAAGGTAATGATCTTTGGATAAATATTTTTGAAAGTTTAACAAATGATGAAATAATATTATTGGGTGGTTCGCATCGTATGTTTTGGCGTGAAAAAGCAGACATGCTAAAAACAACATCATTTATTGGAGCTGTTGAGTATGCTGAAAATAAATATGAGGAGTGTGTATCCAAGTTAAAATGTTCAAAAATAAGTGTGGTAATGCCGTTTTACAATAGATTGGATTTGATGCCTAAAACAATTGAAAGCGTCATTAACCAATCATATGAAAATTGGGAGCTTATATTAGCAAATGATGGAACAAGCGAGGATATTGGTGAAATCGAAAAAATCGTTGAAAGTGATGAGAGGATAAAGCTAATAAACTTACCACATAAAGGAGTATCCGTGGCACGTAATCGTGCGATGGAAGCTTCAAGCGGTGAGTTTATTGCTATATTAGATTCTGATGATCTATGGATGCCAAACAAACTTGAAAAGCATTTAGAATTTATGCTTGAACATTGCTATGCTTTTGCATATACATCTTTTGAGCAACGTTATTTAAACGGCAATCTATACGCAAGCAATGATGTATCTCACTTTTTTGGTGATGTATTCTATAAGAGTATTTCTGAATGGGCGATATGCACAAGCTCTGTTATGTTTGAACGTTCTATTTTAGGTGATTTAAAGTTTCCGGAAAACATACATTTAGGTGAAGATATTTGTTTATGGCTTCATTTTTTGTGGAGATTCAATGGAGGAGCAGTTCCGGATGTCCTGACAACGATGAGGATTCAAAAGGTTTCTGCATCTCAGAATATAGTTAAACGCAGAAAAGCAGTGTGTTCGGTTATTGGATATGTTCTTGAGCATTTTTACTTTGAAGAATGTATGCCTTATTTACACCTTCTTTCTCATCATCTGACGTTACTGTTTCCAAGCCCGGATAACAGCGAAGAAGAAACAGAGAGTTATATAGAACCGTCAGACCAGATTATAGAAAAGAAAATCAAAACATCACTTCCAAAAAGAATTATTAAATCTATTGCAAGAAAAATAATCAATCCAATAATAATGCGAATTCACCATAGGTTTGTCATGTATATTAATGATGAGCTTAGACTTCCAACGCGATTAGGTGAACTAGAAGCAAATACAATTACAATACAGAGAACACTCGATTCAGAGGTTAATCAATTAACAGCAAAGTTTTATCAAATTGAATCTAATCAATACGAAGCAAGATATGTTCTTGACAGAACAAGAGATGAGGTAGGGATATTAGAAAGCAAAATAAAGCTCCACCACGAAATAGTCGAAGTGAATTCCGCAGCATTTTCAGAGTATAAGAATATTTATTCTGGAAGAGATGTAGTGGTAATGGGAGCAGGACCAACACTTAACAATTATATGCCAATAAAAGATGCAATTCATATTGGTGTAAATAGAGTATTCTTATATGACAAGGTAAATTTGGATTATTTATTTGTTGCAGATGCAAAAGGGATAACGACAATAGATTCATTTGAAAGAGGAAAGGCAAATAAAGATTGTAAATTGTTTTTCGGATTATATGCAGATACACCGAACGGAACATTTGAACCCAACGAAAGCATAAGTGCAAGTGCGAATGCAACAAGGTTTTATTTTGCAGATCCGTCAGTTGGATTTTATCCAGACATAAGGTATAGACCGTTAATGATATACTATACCGTAGCAATTGCAGCACTGCATTTTGCATTGTTTACAAACCCTAGGCGGATATATATAGCTGGTGTTGATATGAGTCTTGATGGGCATTTTGGCGGAAATAGAGATCAAGATATCGAAGTTGTAGCATCTGAGCTTAAATCAAATCTAATAGGGTTTAGACACCTTAAAGAGTTTGCACAGAAGTGGTATCCTGAAACAGAGATTGTATCAATTAATCCAGTAAATCTTAAAGGTTTGTTCAATGACTTATATACTGATAATAGTGGGAACGGAATTGAAAACATGGATTATACAAAAGAATCAATTAGATGCGATTTTTCTAACCAAGAGATAGAAAATTATGTAAACAAATATGTTAAGGAAAAAATGGAATGAAAGTAGTGGCGTTTGTTCCAATAAAGTTAAATAATGAGCGTTTACCTGGGAAAAATATAAAAGCATTCGACAATGGTACTCCGCTGTTGACATATATACTTAATACAGCATTAAAAGTGAACTCAATTGATGAATTATATGTATATTGCAGCTCTGAAGACATTTTGGCATATATCCCCGATAATGTAAAATTCTTGAAACGTCCGAACTCGCTAGACTTATCAAGTACAAGCATAACAGAAATAATATCAATGTTTTATAATGCAGTTAATGCAGAAATATATGTTTTGCTTCATGCGACTGCTCCATTTATTTCGATAGAGAGTATAGAAAATGGAGTAGTTGCTGTTAAAGAAGGGTTATATGATAGTTCTTTAGCTGTAAAAAAGCATCATGATTTCATGTGGCGTAATGGAAAACCGGATAATTACAATATATACAACATTCCGCGTACACAAGACTTAGAACCGTTTTATACAGAAACATCCGGTATGTATGTTTACTCAAAAGAAATTGCAAGTCAAAATCGCAGGATAGGTGATAGACCTTTTCTAGTTGAAGTTTCAAAGATCGAAGCAATTGATATTGATGAACCAATAGATTTTGACATTGCAAATGCAATAATAAACATAACGGGCAAATGAAGAAGGAGAAATTGCAAAATGAAAATCAGCATTCTTGACTGCACGCTCCGAGATGGTGGTTATATTAATAATTTTCATTTTGGTGTAAATCGTATCAGTATAATAAAAGAAAAACTCTGCGATACAAATATTGATATTATCGAATGCGGTTTTTTACAATCCGGAGTAAACGACCCAAATTCTACATTATATGGCTGCTTAGAACAAATACATATTAGTAAATTGCCGGGTGGACCGATGTATGTAGCAATGGTTGATTACGGTAAAATAAATATAGAAGAAATTCCTGAATATAAGCCGAATTTTATTGATGGTATACGATTATCTTTCCACAAGCACAAATGGGAAGATGCAAAGTGTTTCGCAAAAAACCTTATAAGTAAAGGGTATAAGGTTTTTATTCAACCAATGGTAACAATGTCTTATACTGATAAGGAGTTACTTGCACTGATAAACGATGTAAACTTATTAAATCCCTTTGCTTTATATATAGTAGATACACTTGGCTCTATGTATAAGGATGATCTTTTGTATAAATTTTACCTTTTTGAAAACAATCTGGCGAAAAATATTTGTCTTGGTTTCCATCCGCATAATAACATGCAGTTAGCCTTTGCAAACGCAATGACTCTTCTAGAGCTGCACACAGACCGCCATATAATAATAGATTCTTCTGTTTTTGGGATGGGTCGCGGAGCAGGAAATCTAAATACTGAACTAATAACACATTACATTAATAGTAAAATAGAAAAGCGTTATAATCAAATTCCAATACTTGAACTTATTGATGATGTAATTCTACCCATTTATAAGTATAGCACTTGGGGATTTTCTGAGCCCTACTACTTATCTGCGATTCTAGGAGTTCATCCGAATCACGCTACTTATCTAATTGATAAACAATCGGTAGGAATGGCAAAAATTTTTGAGCTCATAAATAAACTCCCTAATGAAAATAAGCACTTGTTCATAAAAAATGATATTGAAACACTTTATTATAATGAAATGCGGTATCATATAGAAGATTCGGAGGCAATAAAGGATCTATCTATAAAAATGTCCGGAAGAGAAATTCTTGTAATTGCACCGGGCAGCAGTGTAAGGAAATATTCAGAGAAAATTGGAGAATATATTAAATCAAATTGTCCGTTTGTTATTGCAATAAACTTTGTTCCCGATGGTATTTCTTCTGATTTAATTTTTATCAGCAACAGAAAACGTTTTAATAAACTTGGAGAAACCAATATACCAATTGTTGCAACATCGAATATAAATAATAAAGGGATGTCAGGAAAATATATGATTAATTATGATTCATTATTTAAAGAAAACTCTGACTCAAGTGGAATAATGGTGCTTCGACTACTTAAACTGTTAGGAATAGAGTCAGTTAAACTTGCGGGTTATGATGGTTTCACAACCGGAGATAATCATTACAATATAAACCTCGACAGTTACTTATCTGATGAAACAGTTACATCATTGAATAATTCTATGAAAAAGCAACTGTCTGACATAGCAAAAAGCTTGTCATTAGAGTTTATTACACCATCAGCATATGAAGTGATATGATAAATATGTTATGAAATATCAGCAATAGTTTAATTATTATTCTCAGTGATCGTGGATATGCCCATGGGAGCATTGCTTGGAAAGAAGACCATGTGATGTACCACCAAGATTTTCCTGACGGAGCAATAAACTTCGTTAACCTCATTTTATTTTTCATCCTTTAGCCCTAAGATATAATCTGCACTTACATCATACAATTTGCATAATACTATTAACTGTTCAACTGATAGAATTCTAAAACCCAGCTCATAACGTGAGTAAATCTGCTGGCTTGTTCCAAGAGCGTTTGCTACATCCTTTTGCAACATATTTTTCTCTTTTCGCAGTTCTTTAAGAATATTATTATAATATTTCAATGTTTAGCACTCCTTTTGTAAATAGGATGGGATATATTTTTGCAACTAAATAGCGGATTAAAAGAGTGAAAAATATTTACGCACCAGATTTTGTCAATAGGCACTAAAGGAAATACAACCAAACGAGTGTAAATGAATCGGAATACAACCAAAAGGATGTGCGAAAAAACTTTTTTATTATCCTATTTTATAGTATTATCTAGATAGTTCAATAATTTAACAATTATTTTACAAAAAACCTTATTTTTTATTAGTCATTTGGTTGACTTTTATGTTTGCGTTATGTTAGCATTAGAGTTTTTGCAGAAGTTTGTGTTTTTGTTTTGCACAGCGAGGGGGCATTATACCACTATATTTATTAAAAATCAATAAATTTCCGTCCACTTTTTACGATAATAATTATAGAGTATATATTTTTAGGAGATAGAATAATGAATGCATTTGATGTATATCGTTACATTGAAGAAAAACATAAAACAGTAGTCACAACAATACGTATGAAAAAGTTATGCTGGAGTGACTTTATTGAACGAGCAAATTATTCAATCTCTTTAAATGGGGGAGAGCTTCGTACAGCAGCGAAAAAAGAAACTGCGGATGAGTTTATAAAGGTTCTTATCAGAAAGTTTGCGGAAAATCCGGACTTTGTTGTGTCTATTATGTGCGGCCCATGGCTGGTAGAAGGAGAAGAAGCTCAAAAAGGCGAGGATCCTGCGATAAATAATACCTTAAGAGAGCTATATAAGCTTAGTTTGGAGAATCAAAACTATAATATTTATATATATTGTAATCCGTTAAATGTTTTAGAATCTACTGAAGCCGGATATATGCATAGTGTTATTATTGACGAAGGTAAACCTACACAGGAAGCATATCTCGAATATCCGCACGGTTGCCCAAAGAACCCAAATGCATATAAAAGACATAAGTGGATGAACTCTAAAAATGTGGGGTTTATTAATGATGTGATAAGAACACGCAAGAATTTTTGTAAGCAATGGGGTATAGAGCAGCAGACAATCGAAACTGCTTATAGGCAAATTAGAGAATGGACATTTATTGATTTTTATACGTCAACCGAAGGGTGGAATTATAGCACACGTCTTGGTTTCGGGAATCGCTTAAAAAAGTGGTTAAACGGAAGCATTCACCCTCCTGCAATATCGGCAAACTAATTACTCTATGTTCACAGATAATTAATTAGCGGCATTTCATTCAGCCAACTGTACAGCTAATAATGTCTGTGGCATAGTTTTGATATGCGTTTTTCATTAAAATGATAGTTGTGAGGTTAGTATGACGCTAAAACACTGTGTCGTTGTGTTTACAAGGGCAGTTTTGCAAAATGTGTTAATACATTTGAGTCAAAATCCGGAAACTGATGTAAATGATTATGTTGAAAGTCTGATTGCAGACCGTCATCGTTATAAAGAAAAGTTTATGGCAGATGAAAATAAGTTAACAAAACATGTTTTTACACCATTATATTCAAAATATATGCTGTCAACTCTTCCGATGGAGTATGAAGATGTAAAAGAATTTGAATTAAGCGGACTGAAGAGTTTAGAGCAAAACTATACAAAAGAAAGTGCATTTTGGTGGCTATGCAGTGGCGGTTATTTTAGTATTAATGGGGAATATGTTAAGAAAAAGCATCTTCCTAGTTGGGATGAAAATAATGAAATAATGTTCATGAAATTAATAATTGATTTTGTCACAGAAAAAATACATAATAGAACAAAAAGTAAAGGCATGACAATAAATGAAGTGATTCTAATAACAACAAGAGATGAGTATGCATACTTTTTAAAAGAAATCCCCGAGAAATGTAATGACATTTCCATAAGATGTCTTATGGGATACTTTGATTAGTGGAGTGGATTAATTGTGAGTGTCTTTATTGCCAGTGGGTTATTATTAATAATTGGATCAGCTTATGCTGTCCTGCTTAAACGCAAGCTTGCAGAAACAATGTTTCTTTCGGTTGTCACTGTTGTTTTTGTATTATATTGTTTTGGGTTATTAAATTTCAGTGGAAGTTTGTTGTATGGTATTTACTTTATTATTGGTCTGTCAATAATAAGTATTGTTTTATTGTTTATGAAATATAGGGACAATAAAACGGCGATGTGTGATGCACAAATAATTAAAGGTGTATTGATATATACAGTTTTACTTGCGTTGTCATTATTTATGAATTATGGTCGTATTTTCTTATTATGGGATGAGTTATGGCTTTGGGGAAGAAGTGTAAAACATATGTATTTTGTTGATGGACTGAATTCTGTAGTTCATCCGAATTATGCAGCACCTTTTTCGGGATATCAACCTGGAACAATGTTGATACAATACTTTTTTTCTAGATTTTCACCTAAATTTGTAGAATATAAATCATATATAGCTATGAATATGGTGTATTTTTGCATGATTATGCCATTTATAAAAGATATTTTTTCTAAGAAAGAGCTATTTATCAAGCAATTACTTATTTTATTTGTGCTATTTATAGTACCGTTTATTTCTAGAACTTATAATTTTAGTTTTTATGGTACCCTTTATGTCGATAATATTCTTGGGTTGTTATTTGGTTTATCTATTATATACTATTACTACTTTAGATATGAAGAATCATTATACGGTATTTTATCGGTATCAGCAGCAGTAATGTTACTAACATCAACGAAGGATACAGGATTTCTTTTAGCATTTGGTGTTGCTGCAATTATTGCTATTGATTTAATTTTATTCAGAAGAATAAAAATAGTATCTTACATAAAGCGATGGCAAAGCAGGGCAGCAAAATTATTAAGAATAGCATTTTTATTTTCACCTATAATTAGCATACTATTTATTTTATTGTCATGGGCAAGTCACAACCAGAGAATAGGGATTAATACCGTAATTAATACAGAGGTAAGTTCTCTTACACTAAGTGATGGTTTCAAAATCTTTACAAACCAGCTTGAACCCTATCAAATGACAGTTCGAGAGAACTTTACAAGAGCATTGTTTGATAGTCAATTTCTACCATTCAATCAGAGTGTAGTATTGTTTGGAGTTATTTTTATCGGCATTGTTTTTATATTTGCTTTTTTTTATAAAAAGCAAATTTATCCTCGCCGAGTAATTACGGCATCCATTTTGCTAGTTGTTGGATTATATGCGTACCAATATTTTTTATTATTTTCATATATGTATGTTTTTTGGTCGTGGGAAGCTGTACGTCTGGCTTCTTACTCGAGATATACATATTCTTACATACAAGGTATGGTGATTTTTCTATGTATGTTTTTCTTTTTCATAAGAGAGGATTCGATATTGAGGAGTTTAAAAAGGTTATCTGAGCAAAGAAAACCTTTAAAAATTGACGAGTTACTAGAGTTAGGGAAAGAATGCATATATATTTTTTTGTGTATGACTTTGGCGGTTAATTTATTGATGGCTGTGGGATACACTGTAAAAACAGAGCTTACTAGTAGAGCGTCAAATTTATGGTACTCTGCACCTCGAGGTGCATCTGTATCTGTTGAAAAATGGTTACCATACTTGGTAAATGAACACTTCTATATCATAGATCAAGAAGGTAGAGGCGGATTGGGACATGAACTACGGCTTGACTTAATGCCATATTTAGGATTACCAGCATGGGGTAATTATAGTATCTCAAACGAATTATATCATGGTGAAGATGAGCCTTGGACAACAATTATCACCCCGGAGGATTGGGAGCAATATGTTATAGAAAGTAGGTTTACTATAGTGTGGGTATATCAATCAAATGATGTGCTAAAAAAAATATATGGAGAATTTTTCCCATATGGAGTGCAGTCAGATATGTTATATAGAGTACATATCGATGAGGGTCGGTTATCATTAGTTCCGGTAAAGTAAAGCTTGCTTTTTTCATTGACTTTCACTTAGTGCTTATAATATAGTGTTAAAAAAGGCACACACCGGTTGCATGCCGTTTTGTGCCTTTTATACTAAAGGAATGGATTTTTATGGTAGATGAAAAACCGCTTGTTACCTGTGTAATACTTTCATACAAGAAGTTTGACTATTTGTACGATGCAATAGATTCTGTTCTCATGCAGAGCTATCCAAATATTGAACTTATAATTGCGGATGATGGGTCAGATAACTTTCCACTTACTGATATTAAAGAATATATTAATGCACGAAAAAGTAATAATATTCGAAATGTTTTAGTTTATTCTAACGAGCAGAACTTAGGAACAGTGAAAAACTATAATGTTGCTATTTCAAAAAGCTTAGGAAAGTATTTTATTAATTTAGCGAACGACGATGCATTCTATGATGTAAATGTATTTAATAAAGTTGTTGACAAGTTCATTAAAACCGATGCTATTATTCTACTGTGCTCTCAACTTTACTGTGATGGTGATATGCAACCGCTTCGATTTTGTCCAACCGGAAACCGTGTCAAAAAAATCGAGAAACTAAACACACCGGACAAGCAATTTCGTAATTTAAATACTTGGACACTGATAGATACACCATGCGGTGCAGCGACATATTTTAGTAGAGAATGCATAGAGAAGTATGGTTATTATGATGAGCAGTATCTACTTGCTGAAGATTTTACACGTGTAGCAACAGTAACACGAAAAGGTGGGGTTTATAGCTTCGCCCATGACATAGTTTCTGTTAGGTATCGTATGGGGGGGATGAGTAATGAAAACAGGGAAATAATCAGCCCAACATATGAAAAAATGTTAAGAGATTTTATTTTATGCTTGGAAAAAGAGATATTACCATTTAAACAAAAGCTGGGGTATTGGGCATATAAACGTGCTTTAGCTTTTTATAATTGGAAAGTATGTGTGGTCAACAGGAAGCAAATGGGATTAGGAAAGATGCTTGCTTTTGCATACGCGTATAACTTTTCAATTTTATATTGGAATATGAATATTCTTGCAACATACTTACGGCATCTGCTTGGTGTGAATAAGCATAAATCGGGTTTTACATATGACAAGAATTAAGTTACGAGAGGAGTGTGATAAGATGTTTAAAATCCCACAAGTACGCCTTGACCGTGGCTTTGAGTTACACCAAGCTGAATACGAAGCTGCAGCTTTGAGGGTACTTCGATCCGGTTGGTACATTCTTAGCAATGAGCTTGATGCGTTTGAACGTGAGTTTGCTTCCTATGTTGGAGCAAAGCATTGTATTGGAGTCGGACATGGTCTCGATGCACTTTGGCTAACATTTCGCATTCTCGGAATCGGCAAGGGTGACGAGGTTATCGTTCCTGCAAATACATTTATTGCAAGCGTAATGGGTATAACAATGAATGGAATTGATGCAACGCCGATTTTTGTAGAGCCGGATGAGTATCACAATATTGATCCAAGCAAAATTGAAGAGGTGATTACGCCAAGGACAAAAGCAATTTTACCGGTTCACCTCTATGGTCAGGCTTGTGACATGGACACAATAATGGCTGTTGCTAAAAAGAATGATTTAAGAGTAGTGGAAGATTGTGCACAGTCTCAAGGAGCAAAACAAAATGGAAAAACAACCGGGACATTTGGCGACGTTGGCTGTTTTAGCTTTTACCCGAGCAAAAACCTCGGTGCATTCGGTGATGCAGGTGCTGTTGTTACCGACGACGATGATTTGGCACAAGCATTTCGTATATACCGCAACTATGGCAGTGAAAAACGATATTATAATATGACAGTAGGAACAAACTCCCGCCTTGATGAGATACAGGCAGCTCTTCTTCGCGTTCGCTTATCTCACTTAGATGAGTTAAATGAAGAACGGAAAGACATCTGCAGTAGGTATTTATCTACATTAACTAACCCTGCACTTACACTACCGACAATTCGTCTTACTTGCGATTCTGTTTGGCATCAGTTTGTTGTACGAGTAAAAAACCGTGAATGTTTCATTGATTACTTAAAAGAACACAATATTGGAACAATAATTCATTATCCTATACCTCCACATTTGCAAGAGTGCTATAAATATCTAGGACATAAAAGAGGAGATTTTCCTATAGCAGAACAATACGCTGATGAAGTACTGTCATTACCGTTATTCAACGGTATGATATCAGATGAGCAAGACTATATAATTGAGGTGATTAACAAATGGCAGTTATAAATCTTCGTCCTCTTGAGCCTAGAGATGCTCCTCTTATACTGGAGTGGATGAAAGACAATGAAGTCAATCAGTATTTTCGTTTTAATCCGGATAGTGTTACTATTGACAGTGTAAATGAATTTATATTAAATAGCCAAAACAATAAAACTGACAATCACTTTGCAATTGTTGATGAGACTGATGAGTATTTAGGTACTGTAAGCCTAAAAAGCATTGATTATACAGCGAAAACTGCCGAATATGCTATTGTTTTAAGAAAATCTGCACAAGGAAAAAAGTGTGGTTATTTTGCTACCAATAAAATCCTTGACTATGGATTTAACAAGCTTGATTTGCAACGTATTTATCTCAACGTTTTATCAGAAAACAAAATAGCAGTAAGTTTTTATGAGCGGTTCGGATTTGTTTACGAAGGCGAGTTCGTAAATCACATTAGCATTCGTGAGAAGTTACACTCGTTGAAATGGTATAGAGTATTAAAAAGCGAATGGAAAAATTTGAAAGAGAAATAGTTTTATGAATATCAAAATAATCGACATTAAAACCATACCAACAGACAGCGAGGGTCAACTCTCATTTTTTGAAGCGAACAAGGATTTTGATTTTGATATAAAGCGCATATACTATATTACCGAAGTTGCAAAAGGAATAAAAAGAGGTGCACACGCACATAAGAAATTGAAGCAGCTTTTATGGTGTCCTATCGGTTCTATTAAGATTTATCTCGAAAACATTTGGGAAAAAGAAGAAATAATACTTGACAGCCCTGCAAAAGGATTAGTCATTGAAGAAAGCTTGTGGAGAGATATGCTGTGGATGAAAAATGATTCTGTTTTATGTGTAGCAGCTTCTGATTATTACGATGCAGATGATTACATACGTGATTATGATGAATATTTGAGATATATAGAGAGTAATGTATGAAATATATAATAAACTATGACAAGATTGACATCACAAAAAGTGTTATAATTTATATTGGAGTTGGCTTTCCGGATACCAGTAATGAAACACAAGGCTTACCGGGTGGCGGGAGCAAGAAAGCTATAATAGATACAGTTAATCTAAAGCATCACTTTGGTGATAATTTTTTGTGCTTTATGAAAAGCAACAAGAAAAAATTAGGTGGGTTATACTACTCTAAAGAGATTCTTGATTTTGACATGTTTAAAGCTTACGGTATTCCACATTTTTTACCGGCAGTAAATTATTTCAGCACATTTATTAAAACACTACTGTACACTTTGTTCTTTTTTCCCAACTTATTTATTTCAAATTATACAGTTAATAAATGCGTTAAACAACTGATAAAACATGGAGTAAAACCGTCAGCAATTACATTTGTTGCATACTCTCCAACACTAGGACATACGTTTCCATGCTATCAAGCAAAAAAACGATTCGGGTGTATATATATCGAAATACTTGATAGTGGACCGGTATTCAAGGATAGAGGACTTCAAAGAAACTTGATATTGAAGATATTCAAGAACCATGATGGAGTGATTACTTATGTCGCCGGGTCAGCTATAGATTTTGCTTCGGATAAACCATATGTTGAAGTGTTTTTTCCTATCGCTGACGAGTTGCTGGGATTGTTCAAAAAAAACGAAAAAGCAATCAATACAGAAATAGATGAACGTATCCCAATAATTGCATATACAGGTCATTTATCAAATGTATATCAGGTAGACCAAATAATTGAAGTGATTAAAGAAACCGGGAGGAAATATAAATGGAAATTAGCAGGGTATGGTCCATTAGCGGGAGCGTTGAGTGAGTTATGCAAAGACGAAAGGTATGACGTAGAGTTTTTTGGTCTTGTTAGTACTGCAGAAACTGTGGAAATCATGATGTCAGCTGACTTGCTACTTTGTCAAAAAGGGGGAGCACTAAATGAGTTTGATAAATACAAATCAAAGTATGCTGCCTCGGGAAAACTCATCGAGTACTTATGCTCAGGTGTACCTATTATCGCATCAGATATTCCAGCGTTTTCAGAGCGAATTAAACCATATCTTACTCTGATTGACCAACATATAACAGCTGTAGATTTATGTGAAAAACTGGAATCTATATTTGAAACAGAAAATTACTTAGTACTTCTCGAAAAAGCTGAAAATGGAAGGCAGTTTGCGTTTGAAAATTGTACTGTCAGTTTATATAACAAAACGACGATTGAATTTGTCAAGCAAATAGCAAAGAACGTATAATGATAGAGAATGTAACTAACTTTAATTTTCATAGTAATGTATAACAATGCCACAGTGGGTGATTATGATTAATAAAAAAAGTTTAAGATCGAACTTTCTGTGGAACACGTTTGGAACGCTGTTTTACTTTTTCACACAATGGCTGTTAACTATTGTTATTGTAAGAATCGACAACAATTTTACAAATGCAGGTTTATTGGCACAGTGTATGGCAGTCGGAAATGTAGGTGCGATGATTGCATGTTACGGGACTCGTGGTTATCAGGTATCAGATATAAATGATAAATTTAATCAATCTGATTATTTTACTCACAGAACTGTAAATATACTCGCAACAGTTTTTTTTATTTCACTGTTTTGCGTTTTTACTGGATATGGATTCACAGGAATCACTGTTATTGCATATTTGTTGTTTAAACTAACCGAAGCATTGACCGATGTTTATCATGGAATAGACCAAAAGAACGACAGAATGGATATAATCGGGAAATCAGGTATAATTAAGGGTGTCACTACGTTTCCAGCGTTTGTTATAGTATATTATATATCAAGAGATCTTCTAATTTCGGTAATAGCAATGTTTATTGTATCAATGATTATAACAGTGCTTTTTGATTATAGGCAAGCGAAGCAATTTGGAGAAATAAGGTATAATTTCAATAAAAAAACTTATTTTTTATTGTTAACGGATTGTTTTTCACCATTTATATATAGTGTATGTATGTCATTAATTGCGGCATTACCGAGACTATATTTTGGGAGTCTACAAGGACAGGAAATGCTTGGAATCTATTCATCGATAGCACTGCCTGCAGTTATTGTACAAATGGCTATTTCATATCTATTTATGCCGTTGATTACAATATTTACAAGGTATTATCATGAAAAAGATAAAAAATTTATGAAACTATTTTTAGCGATTTCGGCACTCATAAGTATACTCTGCACAATTGCGGTAATAGTATCAGGTATTATTAGTAAACCATTATTAGTTTTTCTGTTTAATCCGAATATTGCAGAATATTCGCAAATATTTATAACTACAGTAATAAGCAGTTTCTTTATCGGAATGATTTTCTTTTTATTTGCATTGCTTGTTGTTATGAGAAAGATGAAAACCGTTTTTATATGCAGTATTCTGGGAACTGCAACTATTGTTCCGACCTCTATAATCACCATTCATAAATACGGTATCGATGGAATAAATTATGCATTTATCGGGACATATGCATTGATGAGTGTAGTCAGTTTCATAGTGATAATTCTCAGTTCAAGAAACTTTATTGATTCTAATGTGAGGGAATAAAAATTAAATGAGTATAAATTTTTACAAAAATAAACGCACATTTCTAACAGGTCACACAGGCTTTAAAGGGTCATGGTTATGTCGAATCTTGATTAATGCAGGAGCAGAGCTGACAGGTTACGCACTGGAGCCTTCAACAGAACCAAATTTATTTTCACTTTGTGATTTTGAAGGGAAAATGACCTCTATAATCGGTGATATTCGTGATAAAGAGAAGCTACAAAAGGCATTTGAAGATGCAAACCCCGAAATTGTCATACATATGGCTGCACAGCCGATAGTGCTAGACTCTTATAAGAACCCTGCTTATACATATGATGTAAATGTAATGGGAACAGTGAACATACTTGAATGTGTCAGACTGCATGGCAATATAAGAAGTTTTTTAAACGTAACAACAGATAAGGTTTATCAAAACAAAGAGCAGCAACAGGGATATCAAGAAACTGACAGACTTGATGGTTATGACCCTTATTCCAATAGTAAATCATGCTCTGAGTTAGTTACAGGCAGTTATAAAAACTCATTCTTTCAAGATGGAAAAACAGCAATATCAACAGCACGTTCAGGTAATGTTATAGGTGGCGGTGATTTTTCAAATGACCGTATTATACCCGATTGTGTAAGAGCCGCTATGAATAAAGAAAAAATTATTGTGAGAAATCCTCATTCTATACGCCCATATCAGCATGTGCTTGAGCCGTTATTTGCTTATCTTATGATTGTACAAAAACAATATGAGGATATCAATTATGCCGGTTGTTATAATGTTGGACCTGATGATTGCGATTGTGTTTCTACAGGAGTTTTAACTGACCTTTTCTGTAAATCCTGGGGAGAAGGTCTTACTTGGGAAGACAAATATCTGGGAGGTCCTCATGAGGCGAACTTCTTAAAGCTTGATTGCTCTAAACTTAAATCCGCGTTCGGATGGAAACCTAAATGGAATGTGTTAGAAGCAGTTGAAAAGACTGTTGAGTGGACGCGTGTTTTCTTGACAAACAAGGGTGTTTGCGACATAATGGATAGTCAGATTGAAGCATATATAAATACTCAGGAGTAACAGTAATGTTTGATAGCCACACGGAAGCTCAGGCGAGAGAAAAAATATTATCAATGGTATCAGCATATTGTGAGGCATTTCATAACCAAAATGTTCCTTATGAGAAGGGCTCACGTATTCCGTTTGCAGCTCGTGTTTATGATGAGCAGGAAATGACAAATCTTGTAGATAGTGCACTGGACTTTTGGCTTACTGCGGGTAAGTATGCAAACGAGTTTGAGAAAAAGCTGGCAGCGTACATGGGTGTGCCTTATGCGTATGCGGTTAACTCTGGCTCATCTGCTAATTTACTGGCTTTTGCGGCACTTACATCGTCTTTGCTTGGAGACAGGCGAATAAAACGAGGCGATGAGATAATCACCGTTGCTATGGGTTTTCCAACAACAATTTCTCCCATTGTACAGTTGGGGTGTGTCCCAGTTTTTGTCGATGTAACGATTCCCTCTTATAACATTGATGTTTCAAAGCTTGAGGAAGCATTATCAGATAAAACAAAAGCAGTATTTTTGGCTCATACACTTGGTAATGCATTTGATTTAAAGACTATTTCAAGCTTCTGTAAGAAAAATGGCTTATTTTTAATTGAAGATAACTGCGATGCTCTTGGCACTGAATATGATAATGGAAACGGATATGTCAAAACAGGCACCATAGGTGACATAGGAACATCAAGCTTTTATCCTGCACACCATATAACTATGGGAGAAGGCGGAGCTGTATATACAAAAGACCCGATACTAGCACGTTCTCTATTATCACTTAGAGACTGGGGCAGAGATTGTGTTTGTCCTCCGGGTGTTGATGATTCATGCGGACATCGGTTTTCTAAGCAGTTCGGCGAACTGCCTATGGGATATGACCATAAGTATGTTTATTCGCACTTAGGTTTTAATCTTAAGATTACTGAAATGCAAGCTGCAATAGGCTGTGCACAATTAGAAAAATTACCGGAGTTTGTAGAAAAACGCCGTAAGAACTGGAAATTTTTACGAGATGAGTTAGAGAATTTATCAGAATGGCTCATTTTACCCAAGGAAGAACCAAACTCAAAAATGAGTCCATTCGGATTTGTTGTTACTGTCAAAGAAAATGCTCCAATAACGCGCAATCAGCTAGCAGTAGCACTAGAACATAAGGGTATTCAAACAAGAAATCTGTTTGCAGGAAATATTACACGTCATCCGTGTTTTGAAAATATGGTTGAGGGAACAGATTATCGAATTGTTGGTGAGTTGACAGAAACGGATAATGTCATGAATAATACACTGTGGGTAGGGGTATATCCGGGTTTGACAGACGAGCATAATCAAGTGATAATAAGTGCTTTCAATTCGTTTTTTTAGTATCGACAGATAAAAAGAAGGTTTGTTGCAATGGGAAAAAAAGTCAGTATAATAAGCGGAACATATAACGAGCAAGAAAATATTATGCCGCAGTATGAACGAGTTTGTGCTGCAATTGCACAATTTCCTCAGTATCAATATGAATTCATTTATATTGATAATTGCTCTGAGGATAAAACTCCTGAGATATTAAGGAGTATTGCTGCTTCTGATAAAAGAGTTAAAGTTATTCTAAATTCAAATAATTATGGGCCCAACAGGTCAGGTTTGTTTGCACATATGTTTGTAACTGGTGATTGCATGATTATTATAGCTTCTGATTTAGAAGACCCGCCGGAGCTTATCCCCTCTTTTTTAGAGAAATGGGCACAAGGTCATAAAGTGGTTGCTGCTGTAAAAAGAGGAAGCAAAGAATTTTTTATTAAACGTTTATTTCGTAGCTTATACTATAAAATCTTAAGCAAGATATCAAATGTCAAGCAAATAAAAGGATTTACCGGGTTTGGACTATATGATATGAGTATCGTAAAACCACTTCGGGATTATTATGATGCAACAACATATATTCGCGGATTGATAAGTGAATATGGATATGACATTGCTTATATTGAATTTGATAAACCAGTTCGAACCTCGGGTAAATCTTCGTATAATTTCTTTTCATACTTTGATTATGCAATGATTGGGATAACATCATATTCAAAAGTACCTCTGCGAATTGCCACATTGGCAGGTTTGTTTTTGTCCGGGTTTTGCTTTTTGGTTGCGGTAATATATTTTATATTAAAGCTTGTGTTTTGGTCGCACATACCTTTCGGGATTGCACCGCTTATAATTGGATTCTTTTTCTTCTCATCAGTTCAACTTTTATTTATTGGCATTATCGGCGAATATATTGCAGCAACTCTGGCAAAGGTGTCACCAAAGCCACTGGTTTTGGCAAAGGAGTTTATAAATTTTGAAGACGATGAAATTAAAATAAAGGAGAATGATATTTAATGAAACTTGGAGATTTTGTAATTGGTGAAGGAAACCCTGTGTTTATTATTGCGGAAATCGGGATTAATCATAACGGTGATGTTAAAGTAGCAAAAGATTTAATTAAAGCAGCCAAAGAAGCGGGATGCAATGCCGTTAAGTTTCAAAAGCGTACAGTGGATGTAGTTTATACGGTTGACGAATTAAAAACACCTCGAGACAATCCATTTGGATCAACAAACGGTGATTTAAAACGTGGTCTTGAGCTTTCACATGAGGCATATAAGGAAATAGGTGAATATTGTAAGGAGCTTGATATAATCTGGTTCGCATCACCATGGGATGAACAATCAGTTGATTTTCTTGAAGAATTCAACGTTCCCTGTTATAAAATTGCTGCCGCCGGTCTCACAGATGCAGGGTTGCTTAATCGTATAAAGGAAACAAGAAAACCTATACTCCTGTCTACAGGAATGAGTAATATTGATGAAATTGATAAAGCAGTAGCAATACTTGAAAAATCAAACTTACTACTGTTTCATTGTACATCACTATATCCACCTCCGCCTGATAAAATAAATCTCAATGCAATACACACTCTTGCTGAGCGATATGGAGTACCGGTAGGTTATTCAGGGCATGAGTTTGATACATTAATATCAGCAGTTGCTGTCGGTTTAGGTGCTGTTGCTGTTGAGCGTCACTTTACTCTTGACAGGGAAATGTGGGGTAGTGACCATAAGGCAAGTATAAACCCAGCGGAAATGACAGAGCTTGTAAAAAATATTCGCACAGTTGAGCAAGCAATGGGTTCAAAAGAAATTTGTTGTCTGCCTGAGGAAGTTCCGGTTAAAGAAAAACTAAGAAGAGTGGACAGTTTATGATTATTTATACGGATATTGACGGAGTTTTAACTGACGGACGTGTAACAATTGATGTACACGGTAACGAAGCAAAGAATATTTGCTATCGTGATTTGGATGCAATAGGTGTCGGACGTCGCAGAGGTTATGATTTCGTTTTTGTAACAGGCGAAGATACGGAGATGGTATCAGCAATTGCAAAGAGATTTGGTGTAAGCAAAGTATACCCGGGTGCCAAGGATAAGCTGGCAACAATGCAACGGATAGCAAATGAATCCGGTGTCAAGATAAGTGAAATGCTGTACATTGGAGACAGCGACAGGGATACACCCGCACTTGAAGCTGTCGGGCTCGGAATTGCTCCAAGAGATGCTACAGAAAGTGCAAGAAACGCAGCAAATCACATTTCTAGAGTAAAAGGTGGTTACGGAGTTTTACTTGAGGTGGTAGATAAATTGATAAATGGAAATTTAAAACATCCGGCTGAAAGGAATTTATGAAGGTTTCTGATTACATATTTTCATATTTACAAAATAAACAAGTAGACACTGTTTTTTATCTGCCCGGCGGCGGTTGTATGCATTTACTTGATTCACTCGGCAGAATCGGAGATATCAATGCGTTTTCATTACTGCATGAGCAAGCCGTAGCTGTAGCTGCAGAGAGCTATGCCAACACATCCGGAAAACCCGGTTGTGCACTCGTAACCACGGGACCGGGAGGCACAAATACTGTTACAGGTGTACTAGCTTCCTATATTGACAGCACTCCTGTTTTTTTTCTGTCAGGTCAGGTTAAAACAACTGACTTAAAAAGAAACTTCGGCGTACGCACCCATGGTTCACAGGAAGCAGATATCATTGAAATTGTACAGTCAATAACTAAATATGCTGTAATGGTTACAGATAAATCCCGCATAAGGTATGAATTGGATAAAGCATGGTATGAAATGACAAACGGACGTCAAGGTCCCGTGTGGATTGACATACCTCTTGATATTCAAGGGGCTCAAATTGACCCTGATGCATTAGAAGGTTTTAACCCTGAAGAGTCACAAAGCATCGTTGATGTATCAAAGATTATTGAGCTGATAAATAATGCACAGAGGCCGGTTATAATCGCAGGTAACGGATTACGCAGATGTCTTACAGAGTTTAAAGAGTTTTATGATAAAACTAAAATCCCTGTAATTCCGACATGGAAAGCAATGGATATAATAGCAAACGATGATCCCCTATATGCAGGAAGAGCTGGAGGAATGGGAGACAGACATGGGAACCTGACAATGCAAAACTCCGATTTGTTATTGTGCTTAGGTGCACGTCTTGATTTTTCTCTGACAGGATTTGATCGGGCAGAATGGGCAGTAAGCGCAACAAAAGTAGTTGTAGAAATAGATTCGGCAGAAATAAATAAGCTCGGAGAATTGCAAAATCTTGTGCCGGTAATAGCAGATGTAAACGAAGTCATCATTTCGTTAAATAAGCGTATAAATGAAATAATTAAATTAGACTTATCCGGATGGTTAAAGCATATATCAAAATGGAAAGAAAAATATCCGATAACAGCACCAGGAAGTAGTCTTACTACTTATTCATTAGTACAAGAACTTTCTTCTCAACTACCTGATGGAGCATATATTGCGCCGTGCAGTGCAGGAACAACAGCAGAAATATTTTTTCAAGCATTTAATGTAAAAAAAGAGCAGACTATACGTTCAAGTCATGGTCTTGGGTCAATGGGCTTTGAGATACCAAATGCTATTGGTATGTGTGTAGCAAACGGTTTAAAGGATGTTGTATGTATAGCAGGCGACGGAGGAATGCAACTAAATATACAGGAGCTTGCGGTAATAGCGGGACGAAATCTTCCTATTAAGATATTTGTGTTTAACAACAGAGGATATGCATCAATAAGAAATATGCAAAATGCTCATTTTCAAGGAAGTTTTATTGGCTGTGATAATAACCATGGATTATACTTACCTGACCTCGCAAAACTTGCCCCGGCATATGAAATAGATTACATATGTGTTGATTCACAGTCTAATTTAAAAAATGCTGTCAATACTGTAATCACCAATAAAAATGCCGTTATCTGTGAGGTAATAGTTGAAGGCGATTGCCTTGTTACTCCGCGTACAGCAACACAAGTTCTGCCGGACGGTAGCATGAGAAGCTCTCCACTTGAGAACCAGTTTCCTTTTTTAAGTGAAGATGAGGTAAAGGAGAATACTTTTTGAAAAAGGCAATTGTCACGGGAGCAACTGGATTTTTAGGCTATGTACTGACTTTGGAGTTGACGAATAATGATACTTTTGTTTATGCACTTTGCCGTAAGAATTCAAAAAACTTATCAAGGCTTGTAGGTATAAATAATCTGGAAATTATTGAAGTTGATTTTCAAAATAAACCTGTTATAAGCAAGATAAATGCAGATGTTTTTTATCATTTTGCATGGGAGGGAAACCGTAGTATATTTGCAGAGCAGTTTAAAAATATACAAAACACGTTAAACTGCATTGAGCTGGCTACAGAATTTGGCTGCAAACGTTTTTTATGTGCAGGATCACAAGCAGAGTACGGTTATAGGGATGGCTTAATCACCGAAGAAACCTCGTTAAATCCAATCGATGCATATGGTGCTTGTAAGGTAGCAACATACTACCTTGCGGCTAACTACGCAAAGCAATTAAATATTGAATTAACATGGCTGAGACTATTCAGCATTTACGGTCCCAATGACAGACCGGACTCACTTATATCTATGCTAACCAAGGAACTATCATTAAATAACACATTCATTATTAAATCAAACGGTAAACATATTTGGAACTATCTACATGAAGAAGATGCTGCAAGAGCAATGCGACTGTTGGGTTGGCAATCACAATCAGACACAGTTTACAATATAGCAAGTAAAATAAACAGGCCTTTATTTGAGTATATAGATGAAGTGAATTTGACTATCAATCCAAATCAAAAAATTGAATATGGTAATGAAAATTGTCCTGTAAACTTAAATGTTACTACTGATAAGCTTAAAAATGAAATAGGCGATTATGAGCAAGTATGCTTCAAAAATGCTTTTTTAAGTAATATATAGGGAGCATTGCTATGCATTAAACTGAGTTGTTAAAAGCACTCTTTTCATTAATAAACTGTGGTATAATAAAGCCGTTATTCCCATAAAGATAGGAAGTAGTATTGTAATGCCAAAGTGTAAGATATGTAAAAATGTTGTTAGCACAGAGTCTGTTATTCTTACAAACATGCCTGGGAAAGCACAGTATTTACCGGATAGCTCATCATTAAAAGATGACTCTGCTCTTTGTTTAGAGCTTTATGCGTGCCCATACTGCAGTGTTATTTTTTTAGATACCGAGCCAGTTAGTTATTACCGCGAGGTTATTCGCAGTGCTTCTGTATCTGAAGAGCTAAAAGCACAAAAACAAAAGCAGTTTAATGAGTTTTGCGAAAAATATGCCCTTAAAGAGAAAAACGTTGTAGAAATAGGGTGCGGTAATGGCGAATTTTTGGAAATCCTGGCAAAATGCACACCACAAGCTTTTGGTCTTGAGTATGCAATTGAATCAGTCTCAAAGTGCCAAAGTAAAGGATTAAATATATATCAAGGATTTATTTCAAGTGATGATTACCGCATATGTGATGACTTGTTTGACGGCTTTTTACTTCTGATGTTTCTTGAACATATCCCTGAACCGCGAACCTTTCTGAGAGGCATTTTCAACAATCTTACAAATGATGCTGTTGGTATAATTGAAGTGCCGAATTCCGAAATGATTTTTGGGACAGGTCTATATGCCGAAATAATGAAGGACCATCTTTTCTATTTTAATCTACAAAGCGTGTCAGTGCTGTTAGGTTCATGCGGATTTGAGATTATTGAGCAGAATATAATCCGTGATGATTATGTTTTAAGCCTAACAGTAAGAAAAAAAAGTACATACGCACTTAATGATATAACAGACTATATCAAGAAAGTTAATAATTGTTTTAGTAATTCACTAGATAAGCATAAAAAAGTTGCAATTTGGGGAGCAAGTCACCAAACCTTCTTTTTGCTGTCACAATTGATTGATACCACCAAAATTTCATGTATAATAGATTCAGCAGAATTTAAGCAGGGAAAATTCAGCCCTGTCACACATATTCCGATAATCAAACCTTCTGATGAGCTTGAAGATTTCGATGCGATAATAGTTTCTGCGGGAAGCTACTCACCAGAGATAATTGAAATTTTACGTCTAAGATATAATTATCCTGGTAGTTTATATATTTTCAATACCGATACATTAAAACGAGTATGAATATGAATGAGAAAAAAATCACTACCCACAATCTTTCCGAAGCGTTAATCTTATTTAACAAGCTACTCTCAAGCAAGTATGTATGTATTTTCCCAATGGGACAAGTCGGAATCAATGTTTACAATTCACTTGTTGAAATTGGAATCAATGTAGATTATTTTATTGATAATAAAACGGAAAAGCACGGAGAAATGCTTGGCAATACTGTGTGCATAAGCTTAAACTTTTTTAAAAACATTGCAAAAGATGCTTTTGTCATTGTTGCAGCCGGAAGTTATGATGAGCTGAACGAGATTGCAACAAATGCAGGAGCAAGTGATACTTGTGCTATATCACATATTAAAATGCTACACATAAAGCAGGTTACAGCAGAATATTTAACCGAATATAAAGCAAAATTAAACGAAATAAAGCCAATGTTTTCTGATAATTTTTCAATAGATATTATAGATAAATTATATGATGTCGTTCACAAATATAATTATCTTAAAGTCGGCTACAAAGGAATAGTTACCTATCCGCAATACTTTGACCGAAATATATTTAATTTTTCATCAGATGAGATTTTTGTTGATGCAGGAGCATTTACCGGAGATACGATACAGGAGTTTTTTGATTGTGTTAATGGGAACTTTAATAAAATCTATGCTTTTGAAATAGATACTGATGTATTAAAAAAACTGGAGACTAATGTTGCAAAACTTAATACAACCGGAACTATAGAAATAATAAATGCCGGATTGTCTGATAAAAACGGAGTGTCTTATGTCAGCAAGGGTGTGGTTAACAACTCAAGATTATCTGATGAAGGAGAAGAAGTTAGATTATTATCGTTGGATTCTGTTTTGGGAGATAGTCCTGTTAGCTTCATAAAAATGGACATTGAGGGTTCAGAACTGGCAGCTTTGCGTGGTGCAAAAAACACTATTATTAAATATCACCCCAAGCTTGCGATATGTGTTTATCACCATCCGAATGACTTATACGACATTTCTCACTATATAAAAAATCTCATTCCTGACTATAAACTGTATTTACGCCATCATACAAACATTGAATATGAAACAGTTCTTTATGCAACAATATAAAAATCACATAATTTAGGAGGCAGCTATGTCAAAATCCAAAATCTATTCACATGAAAAAGACCGTCGTTCATTGCTTCAGGAATCAAAACCGCTCGTGTATGAAAAAATCATGAAGTATAAAGATAAAAAAGCACGCGGGGAAAGTACGGCTATAATCGACTTTGTTTATGACTATAAATGCAATATGCATTGTAAGCACTGCCTTACAACAAAAATGACAACAAAAGACCGTGTAATAAGTGTTGACGATTTGCACCGTGTAGCATTGCAGGCTGATGAATATGGTCTTGCACAGTTTAATATTTCCGGCGGTGAACCTTTAATGTTCGATAATCTGGACGAAATAATCAAAGCATTGATTCCTGAGCGTTTTTATTTGGGAATGAGTACTAACGGAATGTTTTTGGACCTCGATAAAGCTAAACACCTGAAACAACTTGGGCTTGATAAAATCCGCATAAGCCTGGACAGTATCGATTTATTGTCTCACGATGAAAATCGTGGCAGCAAGGGTTCATATCAAAAAGCTGTTGATGCTTTAAAGGCGGGAAAAGAAGCAGGAATGCAGGTGCATATCCAGCATGTTGTATCTCATCAAACCGCAAAAAGCCCTGAATTAAAGGAATTATGCAAGTTTGCTGATAAAAATGGTTATGCAATAGATATCCTTATCGCCCGTGCACTTGGCGAATGGGAGGGACGGGATGATGTATTGATTGACGAAGAAGATGCTGCAGCTTTACGAGCACTACATGATGAATTTCCATTTTTCTTAAGAGATGTTTTTCCGCACTATGGCGTAGAACAGGGCTGTGGTACAGTTAATCATAATCTGCATATAACAAAGTACGGCGATGTATTTCCCTGTGTATTTGTTCAAATATCAATCGGCAACATTTTTAATGATACAATTGAAGAAATAATAAAACGTGGATTTAATATTAAACATTTCCGCGAATTCAGACCGTTATGTCTGTCCGGAGAAGATAAAGAGTTTATTGAAAAGTACATGAAAAAGTGTTATGACAAACCCGTCCCATCGTACTGTCGTGATATTTTCAACGATGATGACTTCATTGACCCATCAATAATATAATAAAGGATATGGTTTCATACTATGACAAAAATAGAGCTTTTACTACAAGAGATAAAAGAAAACGCAAACACCGATAAAATCCAATCAACACTGGATAGTATAACTAAACATCCCCATGCAAAGTACCTGTGTCTTTATGGTGCAGGTATGGTTGGTATACATACATACCACACTTTAGCAGAAAATGGGATTCATGCAGATTATTTTGTGGTTAGTGACGATAGTGCTGATGTCGGGAAAAAAATTAACGGAAAGCCCGTACTGTCATTATCAGAAATATCGGGTATTAAAGATAATGTACTGGTTCTAATTGCAAATGGTGATGCATATAAGTGTTGGTGTTTGCTCAAAGAACGCGGTTTTAAGTACATTAGCCATATCCCTAATATGTTTTATTGGTATTTACCGACAATTAAGAAGCTAAACATTGATACTTTGATGTCAGATTTAAATAAGCTATGCGGAATATTAAGTGATGAATATAGTTGCATAACAGTTCTTACATGGCTAAATGAGTTGCTTAAGATTGACATAAACTTCGAGCATATTTATAAAGTCTACGAGCCTGACCAATACTTTCCGCTTGATATACTCTCCTTTTCAAAAGGCGAAAATATAGTGGATGCCGGTGCTTTTACCGGCGATTCTGTTGACCAGTTTACAAGGATGATACCTGATTACGGCAAGATATTCTCAATTGAAATGGATAAAGTTAATTATAACAGCTTACTTAAAAATATAAAAAAATACCGTGATATTTATTGTTATAATGTCGGCTTATCGGACAAAAACGGAGAAGCAGTTTATTTTGAGGATGATTGTTCGTCACGGTTTGAAACTAAAGATGATAATTCACAAACCAATCGAATTTCTGTTGAAACTACAACACTGGACAGTCTTTTAAAGGATGAACAGATAGATTTTATTAAGATGGATATTGAAGGAGCTGAACCGGATGCATTAATGGGAAGCAAGGAGATTATCCGTAAATTTAAGCCAAAATGTGCAATATGCGTATACCATGATCCTTTACATATATTTGAAGTGCCTTTCTTATTGAAACAATTTGTGCCGGAATATAAAGTATATTTCAGACATCATACTCAACTATTGTATGAGCTTGTTTGTTATGTTACATTATAGTTTTTCGTTAAGAAGGAATATTTAAGGGGAAAATGAAATCATACAATTCATTTATATCAAAAATAACTGAACGTAAATGTGCTTTTCCGAAGATGATTTCTGAGATGAACTCATCAGGATTGCCTCTGTTATTATATGGAGCAACTGTGTATGCAACACGTCTGTATAGTATAGGCATTAAACTCAATCTAATAATTTCTGATGTAGTTGTATCATCAATGGAAGGCAATCCGTCAGAGTTTATGGGTTATAAAGTAATAACAATTTCTGAAGCTTTAATGAAGTATGAGAGATGTAATGTTATAATTGCATTTCTTAACTGTCCATATGAAAGGATTATTCATTTAGAAAAATTCTTGGCTGATAGCAATAAAGTTGAAAAGATTTACTATTTTGATTTGGTTCACGATATTTATTATAATACATTTGGTATGGATTACTCATTTGTTGAGAAAAACCAAAATGCTTTCAACGAACTAATGGCAACACTGGCTGATGATTTATCTCGGAACATTTTAACAGGCTTTTTTAATCAAAAAATTAGCGGAGATACTTGTTATCTTAAGAAATTAGTAACTGATGACGAATATTTCCCCGATTTTGTCGAATTGTCAGATGGAGAGTTATTTGTTGATTGTGGTGCTTTTGATGGTGATTCAATAGAAGCATTTGTCAAGCACATGGGTAATAAAAGGATTGATTTGATTTATGCATTTGAACCTGATGTATATAATCATGAGAAAATAATAAAACGAAACTTTAATAATTGCATTCTCTTGCAAAAGGGTTGTTACTTTAAAAAAGCAACCCTGCGTTTTCAAGACGGTGAAACAATGTCCAGTAAAATAGACGAAAGTGGAATTTCAAAAGTAGACGTCGATACAATTGATAATGTCTTGCAAGGGGAAAAAGCAACTTATATAAAAATGGATATTGAAGGTTCTGAGCTTGCTGCATTAGATGGTGCAAAAGAAACCATAATGTTGCACAGACCAAAACTTGCTGTATGTGTATACCATAAAATTGATGATTTACTGACAATTCCACAAAAAATACTTTCATTTCGGTCGGATTATAAGTTATACTTACGAACACATTGTATTTATTCTTGTGCCACTGTACTATATGCAATATAGTAAATCTTTGATATTCAACAATCCCTGGGAAGGACTTGCTGATGAGTAACTTTGATATATTGATTACAAGATACCCTGTTTTGCGGCAATGCAGGGAGTCATTCGATAAAACTAAGAATGTTCTTATCGATACTTTTAAGAATAATGGAACATTACTAGTCTGCGGTAATGGTGGTAGTTGTGGTGATGCAGAGCATATATCAGGTGAGCTTATGAAGGGATTTAAAAAGAAACGTCCATTAGCTGCTAGGCAAAAGCATGAATTAACAGCCATTGGCGGAGACCTTGGGAGTAGTTTGGCTGAATATTTGCAACAACCTTTGAAAACGATCAGTCTTATGGGAATGCCTGCATTGACAACTGCTTTTGCCAATGATGTTCATTACGAGTTTGCATGTGCACAAATGACATTAGCATATGCATGTAAAGATAGTACTCTAATGGGCATAAGTACATCCGGTAATGCTAAGAATGTTCTGGCTGCTGCTGTAGTTGCGAAGTCAATAGGTGCGAGGACTATAGGACTGACAGGTAAAGATGGTGGGGAAATGAATGCTTTATTTGATATAATGATTAGGGTTCCTGAAACCGAAACATACAAAATTCAAGAGCTGCACCTACCTGTTTATCATGCGATTTGTTTGGAAGTTGAAGATTACTTTTTTGATGAATGAACAAAATAGAGAAACTGGAAACCCAAGACAATAAGTGGGGATGGAGCGGGTTATGAAAGTTGTTATTCTTGCCGGAGGACACGGCACACGAATCAGTGAAGAGTCTCATCTAAAACCAAAACCAATGATTGAAATTGGTGATAGACCAATTCTCTGGCATATAATGAAGATTTATTCTCATTATGGATTTAATGATTTTATTATCTGCCTCGGTTATAAGGGCTATGCAATAAAAGAGTATTTTTCGAATTATTACTTGCACCATTCAAGTATAACATTCGATTTTTCAAAAGATAATTCAATGCATGTACATAAAAATGTTGCAGAGCCTTGGCGTGTTACACTTGTAGACACTGGCTCCGAAACAATGACCGGAGGTCGTATAAAACGAATTCGTGAGTATGTTAATAATGAAACTTTTATGTTGACTTACGGTGATGGCGTTGGTGATATTGATATTCCTGCAATACTTGAGTGCCATAAGCAACGAAATGCTACAGCAACCGTAACAGCCATACAACCAAGCGGACGATACGGAGCATTAGTTTTAGATAAATCCGATACAGTTAACGGATTTCTTGAAAAACCTGCCGGTGATGGAAACTGGATTAATGCAGGCTTTTTTATTTTTGAACCACAGATTTTCGATTATATTGACGGTGATTCAACAGTGCTAGAGCGTGAACCGTTAGAGGGGTTAGCACAAAGTGGAAACATGGTTGCTTATAAGCATAGAGGTTTTTGGTCACCAATGGATACAAAACGTGACCGTGAACGGCTTGAGGATTTGTGGGCTCAGGATAGAGCTCCGTGGAAGGTTTGGTCGTAGTTGTTAGCAGTAGGAGAAAAATAAATGAACAAATCAATAACAGAAAAAACAATCTATTGGTTAGACAGATATAAGTTCTATCTTCTTGGAGTGGTGTATATACTGCTGTTTTTTAGTCATTTATATCATGATCTTATAGTCACAGTTAGAGATAGTATGAACTTTATGGGTTCATTATTTACCGGTAAGCTAGCTACCTTTTATGAAGACTTTGGTGTATTATATAGTTTCCCCATTTATCTTATTATGGGCATTTGGAACTTACCGTTATATTTACTAAGACTAATAGGTATAGATCCTTTAACCAATACATTACTGCTGCACTGGAGCAAGCTACAGCTTGTGGCTACTCTGGTTTTGACACTATATCTTATGAAACGCATTGCTGACCTAATTGGGATGGATAAAAAAACAACAGAATGGTGTATTTTTCTAACTGCTTCTTCCTGTTTGGTGATGAGTCCAATATTGATTCAAACGCAGTATGATATTATTACTGTCACTTTTATGATGATTGCACTTAACTGTTATTTTAAGAACAAGATGTGGGGGTTTCTAATTTGTTTTGCATTAGCCGGAACAATTAAAGGGTTTTCATTAATTGTTTTTATACCGCTTTTACTATTACACGAAAAACGCATCCTCCATATACTGTGGAAACTAATTGTGGTTGTTACGCCGTCTTTTGTTTTGAGCACACTATTTCCGATAACTCCTGAAGCACAAAATCTTGCATTGATTATGTTTATGCTGCCGTTTAGATGGGAGATTCCCACATCAGTTCTTCCGTCATCAGTATTTTTTATTCTTACATTTATTCTTTGGTTTTATTGTTATCAGAAAAAACCATTAGAGGGTATTAAAAAATATAGTGTTCCATTATATACCTGCTTTGCCGCTATGGGTGGGTTCATTACAGTTGTATATGTGCATCCATATTGGGCTATACTGGCAGCGCCTTTTTTGTATTTAGCCTTGTTTTTATCAGTGAAGAGGTTTCGGATTGTGTTACTTCTAGAATCGGTATTTACTATTTCTATGACTGCTTTATTTCAATACGTTTTTCACTGGTGCAATAATTTTAATACTATAGCACCAACATTTCTGCCGAGAATATTGCGTAATATTCCAGATGAAATGTTGCAAAGAAGTCCTCGCTATTATTTAGAACGATTTGTTTCAAGTAGCAATATTACTATAATTAACTATGTTATTTCCAGTGCTATGGTTGCAAGCTTTATACTGTTACTGTGGTTTTTATACCCAAAAGAGAATAATGATGTATCGGCTAATAAAGATACAATAGCAGAACAAATGCCGCTTTTATTAGGGCGAACTATAGTTTCAGTTTTTATCTGCTTGGTTCCTGTTGCTATATACTTAGCTTGGGTAGTATTCCGATAAGGAAGGAGATGTAATTTATATATGGTATTGTCTATAAAAAAAATTGCAATTATTACATTTGCTTTGTTTGTACTGGTGTTTATTGCTTTATGGTTTTTACCGGAGAGTATTACCGGGCATAGAGAGGATAATCTTTTACTTTTTGTACCGAAACTATTATTTCTTGCTGTTACTGCTGCAATTGGAATAGCATTTATTTTAATCCTGCTTTTTAGGCGCAGTTATGTAAAAGCGCAGGTAGAGACGTTTAATCGCTTTAAATATTATTTAATGCTTTTAATAAAACGTGATTTTGTTACGAAATACAGAAAAAGTATTTTAGGTGTTTTATGGTCATTTCTAAATCCTTTGCTTACAATGATTGTTATGACACTGGTTTTTTCATACTTGTTTAGATTTGATATTGAGAACTTTCCGGTTTACTTATTCAGCGGTTTGATGATTTTTAACTTTTTCAAGGAATCTACAACACTAGCTATGAGCTCGGTAATAGTGAATGAGGGTGTGATAAAGAAAATATATATTCCTAAGTATATGTTTCCTCTTTCAAGAGTTATTTCGTCATTGGTGAATCTTAGTTTTTCGATTGTTTGTTTTATATTTGTTATTATTTTTACCGGTGCCCCTATTTACTGGACAATAATTATGATACCGATACCAATCCTTTTTGTTTTTGTATTTTCGTTGGGAGTGGGCATGCTATTATCAGCCTTAGCTGTTTTCTTCCGTGATTTGACGTATCTTTATGAGGTATTTACGTTATTACTCATGTATTTCACTCCGATATTCTGGCCGGTTATAATGCTAGACCCTGAAGGGATGCTGGTTAATATAATAGGTCTTAATCCCCTTTTCCAATTTATTTTTTATTTTAGAGACCTTGCACTATCGGGTGTGATTCCGGATTTATGGACAACTATGGTATGTGTTGGGTATTCGTTACTCGCATTTTGCGGTGGTACGTTCGTATTTATGAAGCAACAGGATAAGTATATTCTAAGCCTATAAGGAGCGGGAAAGTTGGAAAGTATTGCAATTTCGGTTCAAGATGTATCGATGAAATTTAATTTAAGTAAGGATAAAATACTCAGCCTGAAAGAATATGTTGTGAAGGCGTTAAAAAAGCAACTTTTCTTTGAGGAGTTTTGGGCGTTAAAGAATATTAACTTCTCTGTTATAGAGGGTGAAGTTTTTGGTGTTATAGGTCTTAACGGAGCAGGGAAATCAACATTATTGAAGCTAATTGCCGGTGTTTTTAAACCGACTTTGGGCAAGATACAGATAAACGGACATATCTCTCCGCTTTTAGAGCTAGGGACAGGATTTGACCCTGAATTTTCTGCTCGTGATAATGTTTATATGAATGGAGCTATGTATGGTTTTTCTCCTGCTTATATGAAAGAAAAGTATGACGAAATCATAGATTTTGCTGAGCTTTGGGAGTTTGAAGATGTTGCCATAAAAAATTATTCTACCGGTATGATCGGACGATTAGGCTTTGCAGTTGCAACCAGCGTACAGCCGGATATATTGATTGTTGATGAGATATTTTCAGTCGGTGATTATAAATTTATGGCAAAGTGTGAGGGTCGTATTCGTAATATGATTTCAGCCGGAACTACAGTTCTTCTTGTATCGCATGATATAAGTGTTATTAAAGCAAACTGCACACGAGCAATGCTTTTAGAAAAGGGTGAGATTGTATGCATTGGCGGTGTTGACGAGGTTTATAGTGTTTATTGCGATGAGGAGAAGCGTGAGGAGCGGAATATTGCAAGGCAACAAAATATGGTTAGTTTGTAAATAAAAAAAGGAGAATGTTATGTTATTTTTGCTTATTGTTATTTGGGTAGTACCACCATTAGTTTCTGTTTTACTTTATGAGCGTTTTCGAGGGTATGAGCTTACGATTTTCAAGCGTATTTCATTAGGTTTAATTTTTGCATTCTTTATAACCATAATCGGGTACTCAGCATTGTGGTTTAGGGGTTGGATGTATCAAAACTGGACGCTTGATGCTCATTCAACGATGACAGGTATCACATTTACTGTTAAGTATATGGCAGTTGCAATTGTAACTGCAGTAATACTGCCATATTTGGTTTGTTTACTTAGAGCAGCAAAAGTACCGGAGAAAAAAGCAGATGCCAAAAATGAGGATGTTGATGCAGAAGATGATGAGAATAGCAGTGATAGCTAATGCTATTTGCTTAGGTGCATGATACTTTAAGAGATGTTAGCACTAAAAAACAACAAAAAGTTACAAAGATTGACAAAAGTGTTTTTTAATGTTATAATTACGGTCAGTATGCCTTATAAGGAGCAAAATAATGTTCGTAAAGAAGACAATTGTATCATTTATATTAATACTAACACTCGCGTTTTCGATGGTAGGATTTGCAGATATTGCAGAAGCTACTGTTGACAGGCAGGCTGTA
>Ga0123356_10000531_pt1 | contig 42455 bp, 35 predicted proteins | sample TergutEmb28metaG_2_FD_92546 | JGI IMG/M metagenome (GOLD analysis project Ga0123356, IMG submission 92546) | Embiratermes neotenicus P3 segment gut microbial communities from Petit-Saut dam, French Guiana - Emb289 P3 | ecosystem: Host-associated > Arthropoda: Insects > Digestive system > Gut ...
CGCGCGATCGCCGGCCTCGCGCAGCCGACGCGGGGGCGGATTCGGGTGCTCGCGAACGAAGCCGGCCGGAGTGCTCGCGCCCAGATCGGCTATATGGCCCATCCCTCGATGCTCTACGACGAAATGAGCGGGATGGAGAATCTGCGCTACTTTGCAGGACTTTACGGCCGGCCGCCCGAGAGGTGCCGGGAAGTGATCCGGGCCGTGAAGCTCGATCCCGAGCTGGAGCGTCCGGTGGGACAGTATTCGCAGGGCATGCGGCAAAGAATGTCGCTGGCGCGCGCCATTCTGCATGACCCGAAACTGCTGCTCCTCGACGAACCCTTCTCCAATCTCGACCATCGCTCGGCTCAGGAAATGGCCCTTCTCCTTGCCGGGATGCGGGACCGGGGAAAGACTCTGATCGTCGTGACCCATCAACCGGGGCTGCTTGAAACAGTGGCCGACGAATTCGTCTACATGGAGGCGGGAAGGATCCGGGAGCGCGGTCCCCGGCTGCGGGCGTCCGCCCCATGAGCTTTCTGGCCATGACGCGCGCCACTCTCGCCAAAGACATCCGCCTTGAATGGCGCTCGAAAGATGCCATCAACGCCATGCTGTTTTTTGCCCTGCTGGTGGTGGTGATCTTCAGTTTCGCCTTTGATCCCACGGCGGAAGAATCGCGAAGGATCGCCGGCGGATTGATCTGGGTGGCGTTTTTGTTCGCCGCGGTTGTGGCGCTCAATCAGACCTGGGCGCGCGAGCTGCGCAATCAGGTGCTCGACGCCTATCGCGTGTCTCCCGCCCCGGCCAACCCGCTGTTTCTCGCCAAAGCGCTGGGGAACTTTATTTTTGTCTGCCTCCTCGAGGCCCTCATGACGCCCCTGTTCATCGCCTTCTATAAGCTCCGCGCGCTCGGGCCCGCCTGGCAGTTGCTGCCGATTGCGCTCCTCGGGACCTGGGCGCTCGTCGTCAACGGGACTTTCTTTGCCGCGATCTCGCTGCGCGCCCGCAGCCGCGAAATCATGCTCCCGCTGCTGCTGTTCCCCATTTCGATTCCCGCGCTCCTCGCCATGGTGAACGCGACCAGTGCCATCCTGACCGGAGAGGAACCTGCGCGTTTCTGGATCGCTCTGCTCCTGGCGTATGATCTAGTGTTTACTACCACCTGTTTGCTGTTGTTTGAGCTGGTGCTTGAAGGTGAATAAGAAAACGAGGTGCAGGAAAAAAGCGGAATGAAACGCGGATTCACCATACTGGCCGTAATGACGGCAGCGCTGTTGTGTCTTGCCCTGTACAAGGACCTCGCTCCGCCCACCTGGCCGCTCGGGACGCCCACCGAGCAGACGATGGGCTACGTGCAGCGGATTTTCTACTATCACGTTTCCTCCGCATGGACGGCGTTTGTGCTGTTTGCCACCAACTTCATCGCCTCCATCGTGTTTCTCGCCAGCCGCAGCCGCAAGGCCGACATGCTCGCGCTCGTCGGGGCGGAGGTCGGCGTCGTCTTCTGCAGCGTTGTGCTCCTGACGGGACCGATCTGGGCCCGGCCGGTCTGGGGCATCTGGTGGGACCCGGCCGACATTCGCCTGAATTCAACTCTGGCGCTCTGGCTTATTTACATCAGTTACCTGATGCTGCGGCGGTTTTCGACCTCCAGCCGAATCGGAGTGATCGCCGCCGTGTGGGCCATTTTCGGGGCGCTCGACGTCCCTTTTGTTTTCTTCTCCATCTGGTTTTTCCGCACCCAGCACCCATCGCCGGTCATCGCCCAGGGCGGCTCGCTCGATCCCCGGATGTGGGTTACCGTGCTCATCAACTGGGCGGCATTTCTCTCTCTCGCCGGCCTGCTTGCCTGGACCCGCTACCGCCTGGAATTTCTGAAGCGCGAGGTCGAGGAACGGCAGGCCCTGGAATCCCTCGTCGAGGTCGGGTAATGAACTCCATCCATTACCTGTACGCCGCCTACATCGTGACGTGGGCGATCCATGGGACCTATCTTGCGATTCTGGTGCGCAAGTACGCGCGGGTGAAGAAGGAGATGGAGAGTCTTCAAAAGTAGCCAGGCCCCTTGAACCATGGCGTCCGCCGCCGCCTCTCGCCCTCCGTGGTTCATGTCCGCCTGGTTCGCGCACGGCCGCCTGCCGCCGTCATCGTATCCGTTCCGTGTAAAGTCCGTGTAAACCTGTCCGCAAACCTGAAATTTCCCGTCGCGACGTCGCGGCATCTCTGGACGAATCCTCGCGCATCAGAAAGGGATAGAAGCGTCTGAACCTGAACCGGGCGAAAACTTGACAGCGTATCCGTCAGATGTTTAAGTAATTAATTACTTTCAGCCATTCAGGTCGCGCGGCAGCCGGTCGGCAGCCGGACCAGGGACATCCCAGACCACGCAATGTTCGATGTTTTTGGGAATCGCGCGCCGGGCGTTTGTTTCTCCCATATCTTCTCCATGGATCGGGATTCGGAGGGTTCTGATGGTTAACCGCAGTGGGGTAGGGCCGGCTTTTGCGCGCATTCGCGGCCTGTTTATGCTGGTCCTTTTGGCGGCGGGCGCCGCTTTTCTTTTAAGACGTGACGCCCGCGAACCCGCACACCCGGCCACCCCTCCATCCCGCTCAACCGAGATCCAGGCCGCCCTTCGGCGCCTCCCCATGAGCTTTGAGCCAAACCGAGGCCAATCGGCGGCCGGCGTGAAATTTCTGGCTCATGCGGGCGGGTATGGTTTGTACCTCCTCGCCTCCGAGGCTGTCCTCGCGCTCCCGGAACACAACCGGTCGGGCCTTGCCCAGAGGACGGTCGAGATGCGGCTGGGAGCGGCCAATCCCGAGCCGAGCGTTACGGGCGCGGACCCTCTCGCCGGGCGCAGCAATTACTTCATCGGCAACGACCGGTCGCGCTGGCTGCGCAATATTCCGCAATTTGCGCGCGTCCGCTATCGCGACGTCTATCCCGGGATCGACCTTGCGTTCTACGGAAACGAAAACCGGCTCGAGTACGACTTCGAAGTCGCGCCGGGAAGCGATGCGCGCGAGATCGAGCTTGATTTCAAGGGCGCGGACGCGGTCTCGCTCGCCTCCAACGGCGACCTGGTGCTCGGAGCTGACGGAAGCGAGCTCCGCTTTGAGGCCCCGCATGTCTATCAGAAGACGCCGGCGGGAGTCCGGACGGTTTCCGGACGGTTCGTGCTTCGCGGCAAGGCGAGCGCCGGTTTCGAGGTCGGCCCCTACGACCGCAGCCGGGCCCTCGTCATCGATCCCGTGCTTGCGTTTTCCTCCTATCTGGGGGGAGCGGGAACCGAGAGCTGCACGGCGATTACCGGCGCCAGTGCGGGATTCGTTCCCCATTGCCCGGCGATTGCGCTCGACTCGGGGAACCGCATCTACGTGGCGGGAGCGACGACCACCGCCGGCACCGGGCCGTTTGGCGGGGTTACACCCGTCGCCACCCTCTCCCATGGAACCGAGAATGTTTACGCTTCTCAGATCAGCCTGAGCACAACCGGCGGCGTGACGTCGGCGACCTTGAATTACGTAACCTACATCGGGGGGTCGAGCGGCATTCAATACCCGGCCGGCATCGGCGTCGACAGCGGCTTCAACGTTTATATCGCGGGAACGACCAGCGCCCCGGACTATCCGACGACCGCCAGCGCCTTCCAGGGTGCGCCGGTTGCAACCGGCAGCCACGCCTTCGTTTCTAAACTCGACCCCACCGGCTCCGGGAACCTGTATTCGACCTACCTCTCCGGCAATGGCGTCGATACGGCCTCGAACATGACCATCGACACCCTTGGCCGGGTGTATGTGATCGGCACCACTACCTCATCCAATTTCCCGACGACCGTCGGCGCGCTGCAATCCGCCGCGAACGCCGCCAACCAGTTTTTCTTCAGCAAGATCGATCCCTCGCTGAACACTGCCAACAGCCTGCAATATTCCACCTACATCGGGGGCAGCACTCCGTCCAACGGCGTCGTCGTCGGCGGCGCAGTCTCGGTCGACACCAATTTCAACGTATACCTTGCGGGCGGCACGAATTTCACCGACCTGGGCGCGCCGAACCCGTGGATTCTGAATGCCTATCAGGCCACCGAGAATGGCGGCATCGACGTCTGGGCGGCGCGGCTGAACGCGCCCGCCAACAACACGCAGCAATACACGCTCTCCTATGGCACCTATCTCGGCGGGAGCGGGGACGACGTTGCCTACGGAATCGCCAATGACGGCACCTCAACGTACATAACCGGGTCCACAACCTCCACCAACATCGTGGTACCCGGCACCACCCTCGCCTTCCAATCTTCGAACGCCGGCGGCGGCGACGCATTTGTCGCCAAGTTCGGGACGCCGGCGGTGGTGGGAACGACGCAGGGGGCGGTGCCGCTGGACTACTTCAGCTATCTGGGCGGGTCGGCCCTCGATGTCGGACTGGGGATCGTTACCGACGGGTTGGGAAACGCGCGCGTGGTGGGGTTCACCGACTCAGGCGACCTGTGCGCGAAGTCGGCCACCACCTGCGGCCCGCTGCAGGCGAGTTCCGGGGGAGGACGGGATGCGTTTATCGCCCGGTTGAACACCGTTGGCACATCGGCGGCCGCCAACAGCAGCACGGCCAGCTACTTTGGCGGGTCGGGAACCGACATGGGCACGGAAATCACGCTCGACACCTTCCTGAACACCTACGTTGCCGGCGAAACCTCATCCGGGAATTTTCCGGTATGTCCGGGGAACGCCGAGTGCGCCAAAGGGTCGGGAGCGCTGCCGGCGGGAACTGCGCTTTCCGGCGCTGCCGATGCATTCGTGTCGCAGATTGGCCCGAACACGTCCGGGCTCACGATGCCCCAGCTGACGGACGTGAACGCCCTGCCGGCCTGCCTGGCTGCCAATCCGACCGTGAGCCCTTCGCCCGTAGGCGTCGGCAACCCGGTCACCTTCAGTTACTACATCTATAACACCGGCGATCCCGTTTCAGGGGTCCAATTTACCAATACTCTTGGCGTCGGATCGGGATCCACGAGCGCGACCACAAGCCAGGGAACCTGCGGCGGCGCGACCACGACCGGGCCGCTGACGTGCAGCCTCGGAACCGTGAATACTTCCACCACCACTTCGACGGCCACGTCCTGCCCAAACTCGACCGGCAGCACGAATTTTGCCGCCAAGGTCACGGTCACGGTCACGGCTCCTACCACCGTCCTGCAGGGTCCGGGTTCGATCGGAAACAGCGCCAACCTCAGCTTTCCCGGAGGAAGCACGGCGACCATCAGCGGATCGGTTCCGCTCAACGATTACTCCGTCAACGCGGCACTGGCGCCCCCGAGCACCAGCAGCACCATCCCCTCGGGAGCGCAGGTCAACTTCGCGATCAACGTGGTCCCAACCGGCTCGGGATTTTCGAATTCGGTTTCGCTTGCCTGCGGGTCAGGACTGCCCTCCGGCGCCACCTGCACCTTCACCAACAATCCCATCCCGAACATGAGCAACGGGCCGCAGAGCCGCACCCTGGCCATTTCCACCACGGCGCGCGTGACCACTACCGCCGGCTTCCTCCGCCACGGGCCGGTTTATGCGATGTGGCTTCCCGTGTTAGGCATGGGAATCATGGGAGCGGGCGTCTCGCGCAGGCGCCGCCTGCTCGCCGGGATCTTCTTCGCCCTGGCTCTTGCGACGCTTCTCGCCGGGATGGGCTGCAGCTCGAACTCCACTACGACCACCACGAGCGGCACCCCCGCCGGAACCTACAACGTGGTGGTGAACGCAACTTCGGGCACCGCCGTGCGCTCCACCACCGTGCAGTTCACGGTGCAATAAAACTCTCGTTTTTCACGCCCGGTCGGAACCGGTCGCAGGCCAACTGCGATTCCGCACCGCCGTCCGCCCGGCGTCGGCTGTCGAGCGGGCCCCTCCGGCGCTCTGGTATGGTGTTTCTTCTCCATGAGGCAGAATTGTTTCCGTCACAGGTTTCTGGTTGCCGGCGCCTTGTCCGTCCTGGTTTATTCCTCCTTCGCCGGCGAGTGGAAGCCGAGGCACGATCTGGTCTCCCGTACGGGGGTGATCGACCTCGCCGCGCCGCCCGCGCCCGGCGAGGTCTTCTTTTCCGGGCCTGATTCTGCGGCGAGCCAGGCTCGATGGCTCGACGGACTGAAAGCCTGGCGCGACCAGCGAAGGACCCGGCTCGGGTATCCGGGGTCCGGGTACGAGCGGGGGGAACTCGAATGGACCCGGCGCGTCTTTTCTCAGGTGCAGCTCCTCGTCTGGGACCGCAGTTTGTATGATCCGGAGAAACGCGAGTACCAGGTCGAGCGTTTCCTGGCAGAGACCGAGGAGCGCATCGGGCCGATCGACGCCGTGCTGGTCTGGCAGGTTTATCCCAACCTGGGCGTGGATGATCGCAATCAATTCGACATGCTGCGCGACTTGCCCGGCGGAGTCGACGGGGTGCGAAGGCTCGTCGAAGGGTTTCATCGTCGCGGCGTGAAAGTGTTCTTTCCGTTCTTGAGCTGGGACACGGGAACCCGCCGGGAAGCGGGCGACCCGGCCACGACCGTGGTCGAGTTGATGAAGCAGGTCGGCGCCGATGGAATCAATTTCGACACCCTCGAAACCGTTCCCGCCCAATTCCGCGCGGCGGCGGACCGAATGGGCTATCCGCTGGCGCTCGAGCCGCAGTTTGAGCCGCGCGACGCCTCGATCGATTGGACCCCGATCAGCTGGAACGACTGGGTGACCTGGGAGGGCGCCGAATATCCCTTCGTTCCGATGGTCAGCCGGGCGAAGTGGCTGGAGCCGCGCCACATGGTGAGCGTGACCGACCGCTTCACCCGCGACAAGACCGACAGCCTCGAGCATGCCTTTTTCAATGGCGAGGGATATGCCACGCTCGAGAACCTGTGGGGATTCTGGTATGGAGATACGCCGCACGATGCCGAGGCCATATTGCGGCTGACGCGGATCGAACGGCAGATGGCGGACTATCTGCGCAGCCCGGACTGGGAGCCGCACACGCCCATGATCCAGCCGGGGGTATTCGCCAGCCGGTTTCCCGCCCGCAGTGGCACGCTTTGGACCATTGTCAACCGCAACGAATTTGACGTGAGCGGCGCCCAGATCGCGGCCGCTCCCCAAACCGGGACCCACTACTACGATCTGTGGCATGGAACCGAACTCGAGCCGCACATGGAAGACGGCAAAGTCACGCTGTGTTTTGATCTCGAAGCGCTCGGCTATGGCGCCGTGCTCGCAACCCGTGAGATGCCCGAAAAGGCCCGGGTTTCCGATCTCATGAGGTTCATGGCCGAGCGCTCTCGCCGTCCGCTGAACAGCTATTCGAAGCAATGGAGGCCCGTCCCGCAGACTCTGGTCGAGATCGCGCCCACAAAACAGGCCGCGGCGCCGCCGCCCGGAATGGTCCCGGTCCCGGAGGGGGATTTTGATTTCCGGGTGAAGGGAATCGAGGTTGAAGGCGGCAACGACCCCGGCGTCGATGTCGAGTATCCCTGGGAGCGCCAGGCGCGGCGCACGCACCGCCATCGGGTCCACATACCCGCCTTTTACATCGACCGCACGCCGGTCACCAATGGGCAATTCAAGCAGTTCCTGGACTCGAGCCATTACCATCCCGCCGACGACCATAACTTTCTCCGCGACTGGAAGCGCGGTTCGTATCCCGAGGGCTGGCGAAACAAACCGGTCGTCTGGGTTTCGATCGAAGATGCGCGGGCCTATGCGGCCTGGAACGGGAAACGCCTTCCTCATGAATGGGAATGGCAGTATGCGGCGCAATCGACCGATGGCCGTCCCTATCCCTGGGGAACGGAGTTGAAACCCGGCGTGCTGCCACCGGCCGATCGCGGGCCCGCGATGCATCCACTCTCCGACGTGACCGCGTTCGCCGGCGGAGGAAGCCCTTTCGGCGTGCTCGATCTGGTGGGAAACATCTCGCAGTGGACCGACGAGTACCGCGATCCCCACACGCGCGCCGCCATCGTTCGCGGGGGTGCGGCCTACCAGCCGCTCGGATCCATCTGGTACTTCCCGGAAACCATCCGCCTGGATGAGCACGAAAAATACTTGTTGATGTCGCCCGGGCGCGATCGGGCCGCGACGATCGGGTTCCGTTGCGTGGTGGATGCGCCTTAACCGTCCGGAGGGCGGCTTGCGCGGACCGGGAGGACGGCCCCGTCAATTCAGGTTTTCAAAAATACCGGCCGCGCCCATCCCGCCGCCGACGCACATGGTGACCATGCCATAGCGCGCCTTGCGGTGCTTGAGCTCGCGAAGGATGGTTGCCGTGAGCTTCGCTCCCGTGCACCCCAGGGGGTGGCCGAGGGCAATTGCGCCCCCGCTCGGATTGACGCGGGCCGGATCGAGTTCGACCTCCTGAATTACGGCCAGCGACTGGGCGGCGAAGGCCTCGTTGAGCTCGATCACATCGATGTCGGAGAGCTTGAGTCCGGCAAGTTTCAGCGCCTTGGGAATGGCAAACACCGGACCGAGCCCCATCTCCTCGGGTTTATATCCCGCCGTGGCAAAGGAAACGTAACGCGCCAGCGGCTTGATTCCCAGTTGAGTTGCGCGTTCGCCCGACATGACCACCGCCGCCGCCGCTCCGTCGGACATCTGCGACGAGTTTCCCGCCGTGACCGTGCCTTTGGCGTGGAACGCCGGCTTGAGCGCGCTCAGGGCTTCCAGCGAGGTATCGTGCCGCGGGCCTTCGTCCGTCTTGAAGACAATCTTGGTTTTCCGCTGGCCCGAGTCGTGTGGGGTGGTGAGCGCGACCGTCACCGGAACAATTTCGTCCACAAACTTCTGCAAGTGAATGGCCGCGAGCGCCTTCTGGTGACTGCGCCATGAAAATTCATCGGCGGCTTCGCGCGTGATGTGGAAGCGTTCGGCCAGGCGTTCGGCGGTCAACCCCATGGTGAGATACGCATCCGGATGATGCTCGACCAGCCACGGATTCGGCGCCAGCTTGTGCCCGCCCATGGGAACCATCGACATCGACTCGGTTCCACCGGCGACAATCGCTTCCGCCCCGCCCCCGCCAATACGCTCGGCCGCCATCGCAATCGCCTGCAGGCCCGAGGAGCAGAAGCGATTGATGGTCATGGCCGAGACTTCCACGGGCAGTCCGGCGCGCAGGGCGGCAATCCGCGCCACGTTCAATCCCTGTTCGGCCTCGGGCATGGCGCAACCGAGGATCACGTCTTCGATTTCTGCAGCTCCGAGCTCGGGCACCCGTTCGAGCGCTCCCCGGATGGCGATGGCCGCCAGATCATCGGGACGGGTTGTGCGCAGCGTGCCCCGGTAGGCGCGTCCCACCGGGGTACGTACGGAAGAAACCAGAACCACTTCGCGCATTTTGCCTCCGAGCTCTTCGTCCCCGAAGCTTTGGCTGAGAATTCTTTTCCTTAGCTGCGCACAGGCGCCAGTTGAAGGCGGCGCCGCTATTTTCCCTTCTGCGATTCGATGAATTTGGCGAACCGTAGCGTCCGTCACGCGGCCGACAGTGCCCGCATAGTAATTGCGCGACCAGAGAGTTGGAATCGGCGACCGAAGCTCCCTGAATTCGGCGCGCCGCCATCGACTCGTAACAACCCGACTCGTAACACCCTTGAGGCGGTTCACCCTCTCAGCCACCGCATAGCGGGGATCGAAAGCAAACAATCAACAAGCGCACCGAATCCGGCATGATTTGGATCGCCTGAATCGTCCACTTCTGCACCGCAGCCGTCTCATAGGGCCGTGCTCGCAGCCGCTTCTCAACGTTTCCGACCGGCACCGGCCTGCGCTACTTCGGACACCAGACCAGAGGCGCCCTTCAGGGAGTAACAGCCCGTCATTCTTGAAAATCCTGGTCCAAGCAGGGATTATACAATGGGGACATAAGGCAAAGAGCGTTGCCACGCATGCCACGCTTCCGCCTGATTTCGACGCCGTCTCGCCTTGCCGTCTAACTATGGTTTCTCCGGCGTCGTGAAGCCCTCAGGCCCAGTCGCCCGTCCACTAACTGAACAACCGGGTAAGATCCACGGTCTTGAAATGGCCGCATAGAAACGGCGCGGCCCAGAGTTTGAATCCGTATTCGCGAGCGCGTTTTTGAAAGAATATTTCCTCGCCGCAACCGGATGGAACCTCGCCGGTCTTCGAGACGGTTTCAAAGTCCGGCAGCACCCGCTTGAACCAGGGTGCGGGAATCGTCTCCCATACCTTTCTGTGGATCGCTATAATGCCGGTCCCGATGGAGGACGCTTCCGTGAAGCTCTCCCCGTGCTCGAACATGTGCGCTTGACCGTTCAGGAGAAAGCCGCAGGGAAAGCTGATAATGCGGCGGTCCCGGGCGATCGCGAGGGCGTCGAGCGGCGTGTTGTAGCCGTACATGAAATTGTCGTTGTCGAAGCTGACTAACCAGTCGGCATTCGCCTTGCGGGCGGTCTCAATCGAGACGTTGCGAGCCAACTCAAAGGGCCGGATATCTTGAACGGGGAACAGGCAACAATCAAACCGCGGGTCCCGTTGCATCTGAAACAGGGTGTGCATGAGGCTGGGGTTTATCCAATTTGTGCGCTCCTGGCCGCAGAGGACGGAAATCAGGACCGTCGGTTTAGCCGTAGCTTTCATCTGCTCCTCGTACGGACAATCGCGCAAGCACCGGGCCCTCGGATGCCCAAGAAGCCCTGGCGCCCAGCATCCGGGTGTATGCATCGAAGGTCATAATCAAATATCGCCGGCTGTCAGCAGCAGCCTGGGCGGAGGGTTCGGCGACAACCGCATTCTTACTGATTACTTAGCACTTTCCGGTTCGCCGCTCCGCACGTGTCCGGCTTCTACAGCGGTTACTCGAACTTCAAAATACTTTGTCGCCGTGACTTTGAAAATACTTCTTCTCCCCTATATGACTGGGGGAATGGTATGAGGTATTCCGAACTTAGGCCGGCCGAAGACTCCGGGCCCAGTCATAGAATGGTGGCGGGGTTGTCTCGGAACCGGGCACCGGCCAAGGACCAAGGACAAGGACATGGATAGGGACATGGACCAGGAAATGGGCAAAGACAAGACAAAGAGAAAGACCAAGACACGGACGAACGATAAAGACATGGACGAACGATAACTTGGCCTGTCGTATTCTTTGGTAGTCAGTAGTCAGTAGTCTTTGTGACCCCTGCAGAACGTCCCGGGTGACGACAAGCGAATGAAAGCAAAGGCCCGATTCAGAATTCCATTGACAACAACCTGCGCCGGCCGGAGTAGAATTGGCTTTCGCAGGCAGCGGTCGCTGGGCTGTAAGCGTTTGCGGCTAAATCTAGAAACTAGAAACTAGCGTCTACCGAAGAAACAACAACTTATCCTGTTGGAAAAGGCTCGTGTGCCAGGAAGGTGCACTGTTGAGACCGGATGTTGCCGAATCTGAACCTGGAAGACACAGCTGTTTCGGGGCTGACTTGTAGAGCGGGAGGACAGTTTTCGTGAATCGGATTCATCGAGTGGCTGTGCTCGGAGCCGGCACCATGGGAGCGCGTATCGCCGCCCATTTCGCCAACGCCGGCGTGCCAAGTCTTCTGCTGGATTTGGCTTCCGGCCCGGGCCGGCAGAAGGGTAACCAGATCGCCTCTGCCGGCCTCGAAGCCGCGAAACGGTCGAGACCGGCTGCGTTTTTTGAGCCGTCGCTTGCCCGCCTTGTGACCGTCGGAAATTTCCGGGATGACCTCGAGAAGCTGCCGGAAGCCGACTGGATCATCGAGGCGGTGGTCGAGGACCTTGAAGTCAAACGGGAGTTGCTGAAAGAAGTCGAGGCGGTCCGCCGTCCGGGAACCATCATCACCACCAACACCAGCGGCCTGCCCGTCGCAAAAATCGCCGAAGGGTTTTCCGAGGATTTTCGCCGCTCGTGGTTCGGCACGCACTTTTTCAATCCTCCCCGCTACATGCGGCTGCTCGAAATCATTCCCACGCAGGCGACCGACGCTTGCCTGGTTCGCGCCGTCGAGTGGTTCGCCCAGGTCCGCATGGGCAAGGGCGTGGTCGTTGGCAGGGACACTCCGAACTTCATCGCCAACCGCATAGGAATCTTTTCCGTGCTCAACGTCATGCGCCTGATGCAGGAAATGGATCTCACCATCGAGGAAGTGGACGCGCTGACCGGGCCGGCGGTGGGCTGGCCGAGGTCGGCAACGTTTCGCACCATCGACCTGGTCGGCCTCGACGTTGTCGACCACGTAGCCCGCAACATGGCAGAGATCGGGGGCGAGGAAGCGAACTCCCCCCTCCCGGAGTTTTTCAGGCAGATGCTCGACCGCAAGTGGCTGGGCGATAAGACCCAGGGTGGCTTCTACAAGAAGGCAGCAAGCGGCGGCGAGGATGAAAGGCTTGCGCTCGACTGGAAGACGCTCGAATATCGTCCCCGGCAAAAGCCTAAGTTCACGCTGCTTGAAATGGCCAAGAACCTGGAGGAAATCGGGCCGCGGCTCGGGATGCTGCTGGGGCTGGAAGGCGGCGGAGGCGCAAAGCACGACCGGGCGAGAGCGTTCCTGTGGGCCGCGCTCCCCAATCTGTGGAACTATTCCGCGCGCCGGGTGCCCGAAATTGCGGACTCGGTGGTCGAGATCGATCGCGCCATGCGGCTCGGCTTCAACTGGGAGCTCGGTCCCTTCGAGCTCTGGGACGCCGCCGGCGTCGAGGCCACGGTGGCGCGCATGCAGAAGGAAGGACGAGAAGTTGCGCCGCACGCTGAAGCCCTGCTGGCTTCCGGAAAGAAGTCCTGGTACGCCGAGGACCCGACGTCCCGCTCGGGCCGAATGTTCTGGCAGACAGAGAGCCTGTCCTATGCGCCGGTCGCGGTTCCGCCCGGCGTCTGGTCCGTCGCTGCCGCGAAGAAATCAAACGGCGTGGTGAAGAAGAATGCCGGCGCATCGCTGGTTGACCTGGGGGACGGCGTCGCATGCATAGAGTTTCATTCCAAGATGAACGCCCTCGGCGCCGACATCGTTTCTCTCGTCCGGGAGAGCCTCAATCCCGAAGGGCCGGGCGAGCCCTTCGATGCCTTCGTGATCACGAGCGATGCCCTGAACTTCTCCGTCGGCGCAAATCTGACGCTCCTGCTGCTGTCGGTCGAAGACGGCGAGTGGGACGAGGTGGACCTGGCCATCCGCGAATTCCAGGCCATGACGCAGGAGATTAAATTTTCCGCGAAACCGGTGGTGGCGGCGCCCTTCGGGATGACGCTCGGCGGCGCCGCCGAAGTGGCCTTGCACGCGGCGGCGCGCCAGCCGCACGGCGAGCTCTACATTGGGCTGGTGGAGGTCGGCGTAGGCCTGCTGCCCGCAGGCGGCGGCTCCAAGGAAATCCTCCTGCGCGCGGTCGATGGCGCCGGTGAGCTGCGGAAGGGAACCTGGGCTTCGGCGAGCGGACTGGCCGAATCGGTGGAGTTCCTGGAGGCCATGAAGAAAGCCTTCGACACCATTGCTACGGCCAGGGTCGCCACCTCCGCCGAAGAGGCGCGGGTTCTCGGATTTCTTTCGAGCCGGGACGCGATCACCATGAATCGCGAGCGCGTGCTCGACGATGCCAAGCGGCGGGCGCTCGAGCTGGTGCGGGCAGGCTACGAGCCTCCCCTGGCCCGCGCCGACATTCCCGCTCCGGGAGAAAACATCCTCGCCACGCTGAAAATGGGCATTCATCTCATGCGCCAGGGAGATTTCATCACCGAGTACGAGGTAAAGCTCGGTCACAAGATTGCTGAAGTCCTCTGCGGCGGAAATCTCACCTCCGGTACCCTGATCAGCGAGCCGTACCTGCTCGATCTCGAGCGGGAGGCGTTTAAGTCCCTGTGCGGAGAGAAGAAAACCCAGGAGAGGATTCAGTACACGCTCAAAACCGGGAAGACATTAAGGAACTGAGCCCGCGGGCCTCGGATTCAACGGGACGTATCGGCGGACCGGGGGAATGGGCGAAAACGCGCCCCGCACATGCAGTACCGCATCACCGAGACCGTAAAACATCCCGCGCCATTCTCGACGCCCTCTCAAGCTACGCAAGACCGGCGTCAGCCGGATGATGGCATGGGCCGCGGAGGCCAGGCGGAAAAGGCAAACCCCCTAATCGCTTAGGGTTGAAGCCAAGGCTTTAAGAATGGCCTCGGAAGCGAGTGAAGAGCAGGCCTTCCCGCGCTCTTCCCCTGCGCCCTTGTGGGGACCCCTGGGCAGCTGACGGCTGACCTCCTGCTGGCATACAATGCTCCAAGCAATGTCGAACCTCCCGGATAATCTTGCAACCTTGAAAGATGACATGGTGGCATTCATCGAAGGCCACGGGATGCGCCGTTTTCCCGGCTATGTCGACCCGGATGAAGTCCAGACCGTCGTGTGGAAGGCCGTCGAAGATGCGGCCGAAGGATGGAAAGACTTTGTCGAGCTCGCCAAGTCTGCCGGCTCTCCCTTCCTTACCATGGACTCCTGGGCGCTCGAAAAAGAGGAGCTCGATTCCATGATCGAGCGTTTGTCGAACGCCGAGTTCTCGACCGATGAGGACCTTGAAGAGGCGCGCTGGCTGCGAACCTATATGGGCAGGACCGGGTTCGTGCAGCTCGGGTTCGCCTTCCAGGGGGTGATGATGGTCTGGGAGGCGTCGACCGAATGGTACGACCACTACGAGCGCCTCATGGAGGTTTCCGAGGACTTCGGCGGCATCGCCATTGACGGCTCGGGCAACGCGGACGACGAGCCCTGAGCGTGCGCTGGACTCTCCGACAATCTGAGGCGGAGCGTTCAAAAGAGCTGGCCGAGGCACTGCCGCCGCGCTTCCGAAGGTCGGAAAAGCTCGGCGAACTCCTCGCCAGGCTGCTCGTGCTGCGGGGAATCGATAATGCCGAATCGGCCCATCGCTTTCTGTCCCCGTCTCTGGACCATCTCCATTCCCCCTATCGAATGAAGGCGATGAAGGCGGCGGTGGACCGGCTGGAAGCCGCAATCGAGCGCAAAGAGGGAATTCTGGTTTACGGCGACTATGACGTGGATGGAACCGTCGCGGTCGTCATTCTGAAGACGGCAATTGAGCTTGCGGGCGGGAGCGCGGACTTTCACGTTCCGCATCGCATTCGCGAGGGTTACGATCTGCGCGCCGAGGTGATCGAACGCGCGGCCGCTCGCGGAATCCGGCTGGTGATCAGCGTCGATCTGGGCACGCGCGCCTTTGCCGCGGCCGAGAGCGCCCGGCGAGTCGGCGTCGACCTGATTATCACCGACCACCATCTTCCCGGGCCTCACGGGCTTCCCGACGCCTATGCCGTAGTCAATCCGAACCAGCCGGGTTGCGAGTATCCCTCAAAATCGCTCTGCGCCGCCGCCATCGCCTTCAAGCTGGCGCAGGCTCTGATGGCAAGACGCCTGGCCCACCGCGATCAAAAACCCCTGCTGCTCTCGTTCCTGAAGATCGCCGCGATCGCCACCATCGCCGACTCCGTGCCCCTGGTGGATGAAAACCGGGTAGTCGCCAGTCTGGGCCTGCATGCGCTCGGCACGGCGGTCAATCCCGGGCTCAAAGCGCTACTGGAAGTGGCGCAGCTCGGCGGCGGGCCTCTGAGCTCGGAAGAAGTAGCCTTTCGGATCGCACCCAGGATCAATGCCGCCGGACGGATGGACGTCGCCCGGGATGTCATCGAGCTGTTCACGGTCAAGGATGCGGAGCGGGCGCGCGAGATTGCGGCCCGCCTGGACAGGTTGAACCGCGAGCGCCAGGAAGAGGAGCGCCGCATTGTCGAGGCGATCGAGGAGCGGCTGGCGGCTGACGGCCGGCTGCGCGACGCCTGTTGCCTGGTGATTGACGGCGAACGCTGGCATCGCGGGGTAATCGGCATTACCGCGACCCGCGTCGTCGAGCGCTATGGCCGGCCCGCGATTGTGCTCTCGATCGAGGACGAGGAAGCCCACGGCTCGGGCCGGTCGATTCCCGGCTTTCATCTGCTGAATGCGCTCGAATCCTGCCGCGAGTTGTTTACCCGCTACGGCGGACACGCGCACGCGGTAGGACTTTCGCTGCCCTCCTCGCAGGTGGCGGCGTTGCGGGCGCAGCTCGAAGACTATGCCCGCTCGCGGCTTTCGTCGGCGGAGCTGGAGCCGGTGCTCGAGCTCGATGCCGAGCTGCCGCTCGCTTCGATCACCCCGGACTTTCTGGAGATACTCGCCGGGCTCGAGCCGTTCGGCGCGGGAAACCCCGAGCCGGTTTTCTGCGCGCGCGGCGCCCGGCTGGCTCGACCGCCGCAGGTGATGAAGGAAAGGCACGTCCGGTTGAAGTTGTCCCCGGCAGAGGCGGCAGGAAATTCCTGGCGGCGGTCGCTCACCTACGACGCGCTGGGCTGGCGCCTCGCCGAGCGTATCCAGAGGGAAGCATTGCTCCCGGGCGAACGTCTCGATATCGCCTTCACACTCCATCGCAACGACCACCCCGCGTTCGGCGGGATCGAATTAGGCTTGAAAGATTTCAGCGTTCAGCGCCGGGCCGCCGCGCAAACGGCGTCCACCTAAACCACGTCCAGCGGAACGAGGGCGGCGGCGCGGCGAATACGCCCGGTGCCCGTCCCCGGCCTCCGATGCCTGCCCCGCCACGAATCGCCTCCTGCTTCCTCCACTTTTCGCGGCGTTCTTGGAACGCGCCGTTTCGCACCGGCTTCCGCGGCCGGGGGCTGTCGCTTGGCCTCGAGCGATGGGCAGACTTTTACGACGTCAGCCAGTAACTTTCTTCCTCCCCGAAGACATGTATGTATCGCCGGGCCGGCAGGCCACTGGCGATCACGGAACGGCCAGGGGGTTTTCCTTGCCGGCTTCGGATGCCCGGTTAGGCCGGAAAGGCGCCGCTGCCTGCGCGAGGAGCCGGACGGCGGAGAGTTCCGGCGCGTACTTGCGTTACAAGAACCGCGGATCGCGGCGTTCCCTGGTTGAATCTTCGTTCCATTGAGGAGGTAGGATGCGCAAGCAAGGTAGGGCACATTGGGCAGGTTTACTGATGGTTGCGACGCTCGTCTGTCGAGGGTTGTCGCTGGCACAGGACGCCTCGGGCGCGACCGACGCGTCGGATTCGTCGCGGTTGCCGGTCAAAAGAGTGGTTCTCTACAAAAACGGCGTCGGTTACTTCGAGCACCGGGCGCGGGCGCGGGGCAGCCAGGAACTGGAGATCGACTTCACCACCGGTCAGTTGAATGATGTTTTGAAGTCCCTGACCGTGGTCGACCTTGGCGGCGGACACATCTCCGACATCCGCTACAACTCGATTGCCCCGCTCGAGGAGCGGTTGCGGACCCTGCGCCTGCCCTTTGGCGAGCAGATCTCGCGCATGGATTTTCTTTCCGCGCTGCGGGGAGCGCGGGTGGAAGTCGCCGACAAGGGCGAGTCTCGAACCGGTCGGCTGCTCACGGTCGAGCAGGAGGACCGGACGACGGACTCGGGAACCACATATCACGCGGTGCTCTTCTCGATCGTGACCGATTCGGGCGAGATGAAAAACTTCGAGCTCAGCCCGGCGGTATCGGTGCGGTTGGCGGACCGCGATCTCAGCGAGGAAGTCGGGCGCTATCTGAACCTGGTAGGCTCGTCGCGCGCGCCCGATTTGCGGCGTATGACCGTGGCAACCACGGGCGATGGCGAGCGCGACATCTTCGTGAGCTATATCAGCGAAGTGCCGGTGTGGAAGAGCACGTATCGCATCATCCTTCCGGAAAAGCCGGGCGACCAACCCCTGCTCGAGGGATGGGCGATCGTCGACAACACCATTGGCGAGGACTGGAAAGATGTCGGGCTGTCGCTGGTCGCGGGCGCGCCCCAGTCGTTCATCCAGAATATTTCGCAGCCGCTTTATTCCCGCAGACCGGAGGTCGCGCTGCCGCCATCGGCCATGCTGACCCCGCAGACCCACGAGGCGACGATGAGCGAGGGAAAAGACCAGGCGGTTAACGGTCGGGAGGGCTTGGGTACGGGATCGGGAGGGGGTATGGGGGCTGCGTCCAAGGCTGACGGAGCGGCGGTAGCCGACCAGACGCAGACGAACCAGCAGGTTGTCGTGTCTGAGATGGTTTCGGGGGCTCCGCCGCCAAGTCCGCAGTCCGGCGTGCTTGAACCCGGCCAGACGGCCGAGGCTCAGGAACTCGGCGACTACTACGAGTACACCATCAAGCAGCCCGTCACGATCAGCAAGAACCAGTCCGCGCTGGTGCCCATCCTGCAGTCGAGAATCGATGCGGAAAAAGTCACCTTGTGGACCGCGAATGCCGACCAACCGGCGCTGCGCGCGCTGTGGATCAAGAACTCGAGCGGACTCACGCTCGATTCCGGGACGTTTAACATGATCGACCGGGGTACCTTTACCGGCGAAGGCATCCTCGCCACCGTTCATCCCGGCGAACGCCGCCTGCTTTCCTATGCTGCGGACACTGCCGTGCGAGTCACCGCACAAACCGAGTCGAAAGATCTGCCGGTAAGCCGGATTCAGATTCTCAAAGGGGTGATGTTGCTGTCGCGCGAGCGGCACGACAAGGTGCGATACACCATTCGCAACTCCGACACCGATCCGCGGCAGGTGGTAATCGAGCACCCGGTGCGCGACGGCTGGGTACTGGTGAACGACGACCAGCCCGAAGAAACGTCGGCTTCCCACTATCGCTTTCGCGCGGCGGTCGAGGCCGGCAAAACCCGGGAGCTGGCCGTCGAAGAAGTTCACCAGGACGTCACCCGCTCCCTGTTGACCGACGTCACCGAGCGCCAGGTCGAAGTGCTCGGAACCGAAAACGTGTTGACCCCTGAACTGCGGGCGGCATTTCGCCGCGTGCTCGACCAGAAGAACCAGATCGGTAAGCTGCAGTCCGAGCGGACAGCCCGGCAGAAGGAACTCGACGCGATCAACTCCGACCAGGCGCGCATCCGCGAGAACATGAAGGCGCTCAAAGCGAGCGTGGAAGAACGCGTCCTGCTCGCCCGCTACACCCGGCAGCTGGGTTCCGAGGAGGACCGGTTGAGCGTTCTGCGCCAGCAGATCGCCGATCTTGACGAGAGGCAGACCGAGGAGCAGCAGAGGCTAGAAACCATGGTTCAGCACATCACTCTGTGACCGGACGCGCGGTCCCTGCCATCTAGGCTCTTCGAGCGGCCGGCTGCGGCTCGATGGCCTGGGACCGCGACCATTCGATCCAGCGGAAGATGTACCAGCTGGCGATCGCGGCCAGCAGATGTTTCAGCGTATGCCCGCTGAACGGAGAAACCGAGTAGATGTCTTTGTCGTAGTGTTCGGCGATCTTCGACAGACCGTAAAAAATCACGACCGGCCAAAGGCGCGACTCGCCGCGGATGACGATAACCAGGAACGCAAGCAAGGGCACGAACTGCACGAATCCATACAGCCAGAGGTTGCCGGTGAATCGCCACCACAGGACGCTCGCAACTCCGGCCAGCACCAGCGGGACCAGCAGCTTGCGCTCCTTCATGGCTAGAGCGAACAGGGACATGAACACGATCGTCATGGGCAGCCGGTCCCAGAACAGGCGTGCGTTGTCGGGCGCAAGATGGTAGTAGCCCGATCCGAAGGCGGTGAGCAGAACTCCGAGGAACAGAATCCGCTCGCCGAATTCCGGGAATGAGACGAGACCCAGGAGGCCGACCACGAGAAACGGGAGGTTTGAGATCACGTCCCAGAAGTTCGGAATTCCGAGAATCGCGCGCCGGTCGGCGAAGGCGTGGTAGCTCGGATCCTGATGCAGCGGGGGCGCGAGCCACACGAAGACCAGGATCCCGAGCCCCCCTGCCAGAATGGCGAGCTTTCTGCCGCGCGGCATGTGGCTGAATAGGTCCATGCAACCAGAATATGGCTTGGCCCGGCGCAAGAACCGGAAGAAAGTTGCCGCCTGGGGCGGGTGTTATAGTTGCCTATACACCGTTGGTTCTGGGTTTTTGGATCTGTGCAGTCCGTCTTTGGAACGCTGACCCTCGGAACATTATTACTGCTTTTTTCCTCCACAGGTAAGTCACAGACCGCAAAACCTGTCCCGGCTGAAAACATCAGCGTCGAGAGCCTGTCCGACGCAGTCGCACCCGACAGCTCTCCTCAAAATAGAGCCCCGGCCCAGACGAGCCCGGCCCTGCGCGGCAACATCAGCGGAACCATTCTCGACCGGGCCGGCGGCGTCAGCGTGGGAGCGAACATACGACTCCTGTGCAAGCGCCAGGCTTTCAGTCAAACCGCGATTTCCGGCAACAATGGGCAATTCTCTTTTTCCCGCGTTCCTCCAGGGGCGTTTCAGCTTACGGTCACGGCGCCGGGATTCCAGGTGCAGAGTTTTTCAGGAGACCTGCGGCCCGGACAAGCTTATCTGGTTCCGGCGATCGTGTTGGGAATCGGAACGGTTCAGGCGAGTGTCGACGTTCGGGCCTCACCGGCGGACGTGGCGGAAGCGCAGATCAAGGAGCAACAAAAGCAACGCATCTTTTCGGTCATTCCGAATTTCTATGTTACCTACCTGCGAAACCCGGCCCCGCTCAACGCCAGGCAGAAGTTCCGGCTCGCCTGGAGAACGGCGGTCGATCCGGTCACCTTCTTAGGGGCCGGTGTCTATGCAGGCCTTGAACAAGCCGGCAATCGTTACCCTGAATTCGGGCAAGGCGCACAGGGCTTCGCCAAGCGCTACGGCTCAGGCTACGCCGATGCCGCGACGGGCATTTTTATCGGGAATGCGATTCTGCCGTCCGTGCTGAAGCAAGACCCGCGGTACTTCTATCAAGGGACCGGCACGTTCCGGTCGCGACTGGTGCACGCTCTATCGAGCTCGGTCATCTGCAAAGGGGACAATCAGCGCCGGCAGCCGAATTACTCCTTCGTGCTCGGGAGTATGGCCGTAGGCGGACTCTCGAGTCTTTACGTGCCATCCAACCACGGGGCCGGTTATGTGTTCCAGAATGCTCTGATCCGGATCGGCCAAGGTTCTCTCGGCGGTGTTCTCCAGGAATTCCTGGTACCCAGGCTGACACCTCACGTACGCCATCGCAAACGGGGCGAGCAATAGCGATCTTTTCGCGGCTTCTCGCCCGCCCGGGGTGGTAGGGGAGGAAGGAGCGAGCGGTGCCCGCCGCCTGTGCCTGGCAGGATTGAATTCCTCGGCTGGACCGGGGGCTCACGCATATTCCCAGCGCCGCGACAGCCGGCGCGCGATCAGAAACAGAGACGCCGCCGTGAGGAGCAAAACCGCAACTTGTGGCCAGAGGCTCGCGACCGGTTCGTCGCGCCAGAATACTTTCGTGAAGCCGTCGATCGCCCATGCGTTAAGGGTCAGAAGTCCCGCCTTTTGCATGGCTTCCGGCATGAGGAAGCGCGGAAACATGCTCCCGCCGATCGATGACATGATCAGAATGACGAGGGTCGAGAGCGCACCCAATTGCGCTCTGGTCTTGCATGCGCTGGCAAGCAGTATCCCGAACGCTGCAACGGCAAACGACGTCGAAACCCCCATGACCAGGAAGCCGGGAATGTGAGACCAGAGATCGAGTTTGAAAACCGCCCATCCCCATAGGAACATGACCACCAGCTGCGTAAACGCGAGCAGCGAGTTGTAGCAGACCTTGCCGGCCAGCAGCGAGGTCATCGTCACCCGCGAACTCAGCACCCGGTCGAGCGTGCCGCTGTCGGCTTCGTCGAGCAGAGCGCCGGCGGCCCCGCTCGAGGTGAACAGCAGGAACATGACTCCGATGGCGGCGGCGTAGAACGCGACCATCGGGTTGTTCTTGTTCTCTCCGACCACATCGCGCGTTTTCACGGCGAGGATGCCGCCGTCCGACGGGTCGCTGCCGTTCTGCGTGCTGAGGCCGCTGCTGGCCGGTTCGCGTCGCAGGGAACCAAGCGCCTCATCCAACCGCCTGCGCTGCTCGGGCGTGAACCCGCCGGAATACCGCTCGATCATGCGGGTTCCCTCTTCCGCCATGGTGCCGGGCATCGAGGTCATCGCCACTTTCTGCAGGAGTCCGGCGATCATCTGCGGGGCCACCATGTCGCTGCTGTCGCGGAGAAGTTGAATCGCCCGACGGTTGGGATCTCCGGTGAATGAAATCGGCGCCAATCCAAAGCCGTTGGGGATGACAATGGCGACCGGCGCGTCTCCGCCGCGGACCGCCGCCTCCGCGGTGATCGAGGTGTATACCGGTTGCTCGACGCCGTTTTTCGGGGCCGGCCGCAACCGAACCTGGAGCGAGCCCTGGTTTTCAAGGCCCTTCCTCAGCTGTTCGGAAGCGGTGGTGTGATCCTCGTCGGCGACAAGGACCGTGATCCTCGGAGTTGTGTCGCGCCGGCCGCCGAAGATCACTGCGAAGATCGTGAAAAACGCGATGGGAAGAACGAAGCTCAGCGCCAGCGCCCCGCGGTCGCGCCGCAGCGAAGTCAGCGAGGTCTTGATAATTGCAGGGATCACTCGCGCAACCCCCTTCCAGTCAGTTGCAGGAACACAGATTCGAGGTTCGGGCGATGGAGCGATACGTCGACGGGTTCGTGGCCTTCATTGGCCGCCGCCTGCAGCAATCCGGCGATTTCCGTGGGCTGGTCGATGGTGAACTGCGCCGTGCCGTCTACAGCGCGGCCGCCGCGCCGTTCTATCCAGGGAAGGACGGCATCGGGTTGGGCGAAACGTACAACCACCTGGCTGCGCGACCCAAAAGCGCCATGGATCAACTCGTCTTTGCTCCCCAGCGCGATGATGCGCCCGTAATCGATGATGGCGATCCGATCGCACAATCGCTCAGCTTCTTCCATGTAATGAGTCGTGTAAATGACGGACATCCCTTCGCGCCGCAGGGCGTCGATCATCTCAAATATGCGAAGTCTCGATTGCGGGTCAACGCCGACGGTGGGCTCGTCCATCAGCACGATCCGCGGGCGATGAATCAAGCCGGCCGCCATATTCAGACGGCGCTTCATGCCGCCAGATAGGTGATGTACAACTTCGGAGTCACGGTCGGCCAGAGCCGCCCATTTCAGGCACCAGGCGACCGCCCGCTGCAGGTCCTCTCCCTTCAGGCCGTGATAGCGTCCAAAGGAGACGAGATTTTCGCGAGAAGTCAGGCGTGGATAAATCGCCAGTTCCTGTGGGACCCAACCAAGGGAGGCCCGCGCCGCCGGGGATTCCGCTCTCTCGCCGAAGATCAAAACTCGGCCCGAGTTCGGTCGAACCCGCCCGACGATGCTTCGAATGAGCGTGCTCTTGCCTGCGCCGTTAGGGCCGAGCAGGCCAAAACACTCGCCGGGTTTCACCTCCAGGCTGACGCCATCGAGGGCGGTCACGCCCGCGAACCGTTTGACGAGTTCCTCAATGTGCAGGGGCCGGGAATGGAACGTGGACATCGAGCGCTGCATCCGTGCGCCTGATTGTACTCTACCCCTTTATGGGTTCAGCGTTCACTCGTCGATGCGGGGGCGCAGGAGTATGCAAGAGAAGCGGTCTGGCGTGTTCGGTGTGGCGATACACGCCTGCCGCGTGAAGCGCCCGCGAAGACTCCGGACATAGGGCACTCCGTGACATGCCGTGTGCCAAAACGCCTCTCAATTTCACCGGTGTCTCTTGCATCCGCCTCAGGGAAGCTCGCACTACTGCAATATCAACGGTGTTTTCGAGCGTCGCTCTCCGTAAGACATCCTCGGCTCTCACGCAGCCGTCAAGGTCCGAGGGATCGTGCGGCGGGGCGAAGAGGCGCAGGTTCGAGATCGTGGCTGGCGCCGGCCGCCACCGGGCCGCGCAGCTCGCGGGCGAGGCCAAGGTTCCTTGCGGGTTCAGGAGTACACTTGCCTTCCGGCTTCAGGCGGGGTTTTCCGCGCATGAGGCCGTGTTCTGCAGGAAACAAAGGTCACAGGAGATTCCAGGGATGAGAGTTCGCAAAGGCCTGATTTTGTTCCTCGATGTGTTCGCGTTTCTAGTGCTTTCCGTACCATCGCTTTGGTCTCAAGCCGCTCCGGTTATCGTCTCCAGCGACACTATAGTCCAGCACCGCGTCGCCATGAAGACGCGCGACGGAGTCACGCTTTATGCCGACATCTATCGGCCCAAGTCGTCGGACAAACTTCCTGTCATTCTGATGCGCACTCCTTATGACAAGAGCGTGAGCTGGGCCGTCATGCCGGCGTACAAGATCGTGCCGCGCGGTTATGTCCTGATCATTCAGGATGTTCGAGGCCGCTATGCCTCCGAGGGGGAATGGTACCCGTTCAGACATGAGCAGGCCGATGGCTACGATGCCGTCGAATGGGCTGCTTCGCTACCTTATTCGAACGGTCAAGTCGGGATGATGGGAGGGTCTTACGTGGGAGCGACGCAGATGCTCGCCGCCATCAGCGCTCCTCCGCATCTGGCGGGAATCGCGCCCGAGATCACGGGCAGCAACTATCACGACAATTGGACTTACCAGGGCGGGGCCTTTGAGCAATGGTTCAACCAGAACTGGAGCACGCAACTGGCCCGCGACACGCTTGATCGGCTGATTGACAAGAACACGGATGCGCGAGTGGGTGCACCCGGGCTTCCTCTAGCCAGCTATCCGGTATTCAATTTCGGGCAATTGCCGGCGGATGCTCAGCTGACCGCAGAAATTGCCCCGTATTATCTCGACTGGTTGGCGCATCCCGACTATGACGATTACTGGAAGCAGTGGTCGATCGAAGAACATTTTTCCAACATCACCGTGCCGATGCTTAGTGTCGGAGGCTGGTATGACATCTTCAGCGACGGTACGCTGCGCAACTATATGGGCGCAAAAGCTCATGGAGCGACTGAGGCTGCCCGTACCCGGCAGCACCTGTTGATGCAGATTGGAGGTCATGCAGGCTTCGGCCGGCGGATTGGGGACGTGGATTTCGGTCCACACGCGTTGGAGAATCCGTACGTCGATGTGATGCTGGACTGGTACGACTATCTGTTCAAAGGCATTCACAATCAGTTCGCTACCGACAAACCCGTGAAGCTTTTCGTGATGGGTGCGAATGAATATCGCCAGGAAGACGACTGGCCGCCGCCGGAAGCGCACTACGTCCAATACTTTCTTCATTCAGGGGGCAGGGCGAATTCGCTGCGGGGCAATGGTTCGCTGTCGACCTCCCCGCCGAAGTCCGAACCCCCGGACTCTTACGTCTATGATCCTGGAAATCCCGTTCCTACCGTCGGCGGTCCGCTTTGCTGCGCCCAGGAGCTCATGGAGCCGGGCCCTCGCGATCAACGTGCGGTAGAAAACCGCGATGACGTGCTGGTGTATTCCCTCGGGCCCTTGACGCAGGATCTGAATGTAACCGGTCCATTGAAGGCGACGCTGTTCGTGAAGTCGACGGCGGTCGATACCGACTTCACGGGGAAACTCGTCGACGTTGCATCGGATGGTTTCGCAAAGGATGTCGCCGAGGGCATCCTCCGCCTGCGGTACCGGGATTCGCGCGAACACCCGTTGCTGATGAATCCAGGTCAGCAGTATCCCATTACCCTCGACCTCTGGGCTACCAGCAATGTTTTCCTGCGCGGGCACACGCTCAGATTGGAGATTTCGAGCAGCAATTTTCCTCGATTTGATCGAAATCTGAATACTGGCGAGGAAATCAAAGACGGGCGCAGGTTTGTTTCCGCTACGAACACAGTTTTGCATGAGGCGCAGCATCCTTCGGCGCTGCTATTACCGGTCATTCCTTGAGCCGAGGATCGAAGCTACAAAGGTTTTGGCAGAGAAGCGTCCAAGTTATAGTGACAGCCTTCGACACGAATGACGCAGTGCTGATCCCTGAAGCCGGCGCCTGCACGGGCTGCCTGAAGCGCACCGGCAACGACAGGATGCTCTTCAGCCGATGCAAAGCAGGGGGTGTACGGATCCAGGATGCTTCGGCCGAAAGCTCGAACGCGCGTTGAACCTGCGGATTGAAGCGCTCGAGGCCAATGGAAAGAGGGCTGTCCGGATGAGGCCGAAAAGTTTTTTTGGGCCAGTCAAACGCGAGCTCCTTTCTCAAGGAAGCCTAGCAAATACATATGTTTGAAAGCATCTTGGGCGTATATTTGCTTCCTGCAACACGGAGTGGTTTCGCCGGCAGCTAAAGTTTTACCTTGCATTCTCCGCGAAACTAACAAAGAATGTAGCCTTTTCCTGCCCTGCCCTTCATGGACAAGATCGTAATTAGTGCCGGCGAAATCGCCGAAACTCGGCTGTTACCCGAGCAGCCCCGCCCCGAGGCAAAATTGGCGCCTGTTGTTCCGGTTTGGGCAAAGTTATCGATGGCGCCCCTGGTACTTCTCTTGCCGCTGTTGTGCCTGATGGCGATTGTCCTTCGCGTGGCCATGCGTTCCCTGCCGCCCCGGACCCGCCATGGCTGGGCGGCTTTTCTAAATTCGCTGCTGATCACGAGCGGGCTGCTGACTTCGCTCACTGCCGTCTCCCTGCTTTCGTTCACCCCCCTGCCTTCGCTCGTAAGCGCCGGCCTTGCTGAACTGGATGAACGCGGGGATTTCCCGAAGCTCCCCGGCATGACCGCCATGTCGGCGACAGAAGTGTCAGAAAATTTGAAGCCCATGGTTGCGGTGATCAGTCCCGGACAGCGCTCCTGGTTAACCAACGCTGAAATGCCTTCCGGCAGTTTCGGCGCGGGTATGCTGCTGCAGGCCAATTCCGAGGGCTACCTTTTTGTCTCCGCTCACCACGTAGTTGACGGCCCTGCCTGGCAAACGGTAAAAAATGCCTCGCGCATTCTCATCGCCATGGCCTCGGGGACGTGGGGAGCGGCGGACGTGATTGCACGTCACCAAGACTTGGACTTGGCGTTGCTTTGGGTTCCTCGCGAGTCCGGCAGTGGAACATTTACTCAACCGATTGCCACTGCGGCCAACGTAATGGATGGGGAGACCATTTTTGTCATCGGCCATCCCGAAGGCCTTCGCTTTACCTTGAGCACGGGAATCATCTCGCGGACAGACAACCGTGCGATTCAAATCTCGGCCCCGGTGAGCCCGGGAAACAGCGGCGGGCCGGTGTTCGACGATAAAGGCAACTTGGTGGCGATCGTCACCTCGATGATTGACAAGCACGGCGATCCTAACGCTGAAAACCTGAACTTTGCCGTCCGCGCGGATGCCTTGCTGGATGACTCCGGGTGGCACTTCGATAAATCCGGGCGTAAGCGCCTCGAAGATTACCGGGCGAGCCTCGCTCGTCAATATGCGATAGCAGCCGGCGAACAGCAAAATAAAAAAACCAATTCGAGCCATGTCCAACATTAACGTCACCGTCTACGACTCTACCGAGAACAAGCGAGTGCCGGTCGAACTTCCCGACGACGCTCCCTGCAACAAAATCATTGCGGTGCTGGTCCAGAAGCTCCGCCTTCCGACGAACGGCCCGGATGGTGCGCCTTTGAGTTATAAGTTTCACCACAAGAATTCCGGACGGCAGATACAGGATGCGCAGACACTCCAGGATGCGCAGGTACAGGATGGAGACATTCTCCGGCTGCAGCCGGAAATCACCGCCGGTTAAGCCGGAGCCAGAATGCGTATTGTCGAATCCGATCTTCGCGAGGACCGTTACAGCCGGCTCCGGCTCATTCCCTGGTGGGACCAGTCGAAGATCGCCGGTTGCCGCCTGCTGGTGGTTGGGGCCGGGGCATTGGGGAACGAGATCCTGAAAAACGCTGCCCTGCTCGGTTTTCGCAAAGTCATCGTCGTTGATCTGGATCGCATTGAAGAATCCAACCTTTCGCGCACCGTGCTTTACCGCGAGCAGGACATCGGACAATTCAAATCCGAAGTTGCGGCACGAGCCTATCGAGCGCTTGCCGGGGACGCAGAAGTTCGCGCCCTCAACCTGAACATCGTCACCGAGGCCGGCCTCGGGCTATTCGAATGGAGCGACCTTATTATTGCCGGACTCGACAATCGCGAGGCGCGGCTTTGGATCAATCGCTCTGCATGGAAAGTTGACCGGCCATGGATTGACGGCGCTATCGAGGGAATCAACGGGGTGGTGCGCGTGTTTCGTCCGGGAGTTCCACCTTGCTATGAATGCACCCTGGGCGAAGTGGATTGGGCGCTGCTCGACAAGCGCATGTCATGCAACCTGCTCATGCTGGAAGCGGCACCCGAAGGAAAGACTCCCACGACTCCCACCATCTCTTCCGTTATCGCAGGAATTCAGGTGCAGGAAGCCGTCAAGCTGATTCATGGCCTTCCCACTCTTGCCGGCAAGGGCTTTGTTTTTGAGGGCATGAATCATACCTCCTACGTAGTGGAGTACACGCAAAATCCTGATTGCATGAGCCACTACACTCTGGGGGAGACCATCCATCTGCCGGAGAGTTCGCATCAACTGACACTTCGCGACCTGCACCAACGTGCCCAGGCTGATTTCGGCGCCGAGCAGGTCACCATCGAATTTAGCCGCGAGGTGGTGACGAAGTTCGTGTGTGCCGCCTGCGGTAGTGAAGAAGGGAAGTTTGTCGCGATGGGGAGCATTGCTTTCGAGGCCGCGCGCTGCCCCAAAGATGGCAGGCTTCGCACCGTTATTGCAGCCCACAGCTACGGCGGGACCGAAGACTTCGGTTCGCGGAAATTAAACCAGCTTGGCTTGCCGCTCTTCGACCTTTTTGTCGCGCGGAATGGCCAGCGCGAAATCGGTTACATCCCGGGCGGCGATGCCCATCGGGTGCTGGGAACGCTTTCGCGCGAACAGGCAGGTGCATGAGTCAGAAGGCCAAAGCCGCTAACGCGCAGCCCACGCTGATCATAGAAGGCGAGGTGGTGCGCCGGATCCGCCAGCACGCGCGTTCTTCGCCGCAGGCGGAAATCTGCGGCGTTCTCATCGGTCAGGACCGCGGGGGACGCGTCGAGGTTCAGGCCAGTATCGCCGGAGCTAAAGCCGAGGAAGCTGGCGCGCACGTCACCTTTACCCAGGATACCTGGGAACACATTTATCAAGTTAAGGACAACGAGTATCCGAACGAGCGCATTGTGGGCTGGTACCACTCCCATCCCGGCTTTGGCGTGTTTCTCTCGGACCACGACACATTTATTCACAAGAACTTCTTTGCCTCGCCCGGCCAGGTTGCCTGGGTCTTTGATCCGCATTCCGACGAGGAGGGCTGTTTCGGATGGGTGGATGGATCGATCGAACGGCTCTCGCGCATCACCGTTTCGGACCAGCGTGGCGGCGAGCGGGTAAGAGAGGAAAGCACGGTTCAAGCGCGGGCTCAAACCGCTATGGTCGTGAGTGAACCCTACGCTCGTTCGCAGCATGTGGTCAGAAAAATCTCCGATGAGCAGGATTCGGGCACATCTTTGGTGCGCCTGGCCACGAACGTCTTCGCCTGTCTCACGTTTCTGCTGCTGGGCTTCATGATCGCCTGGTATCTTTTCCCCCGGGTTGAAGTCGTACCCATTCCGGTGGATCCCATGACCGGCAAGCCGCTTCCCGGATACAGCCTCGAGCAGCCGGAAGCGAATCCAGGTCAACAAGCTCCGGCAGAGCCGAATCGTGGCGGCGACAATCGTTCCGCGCCGCCTGACTCGAACGGGGCGAAGGAGGAACTTGTCCAGCCCAAGTGACGCGCCTCTGAAGATCACGCTCGACGACATTGCCGCCGTCAACGTGCCTGCGCCCGCCGTTGCAGCTCCCAGTGTGGGCGCAACCGGGGCGAAGTCGTACGGCACCATCCATGAGGCCGCCGATCAGTTCATGCCGGTTGCGGAAGAGCGCGGAAGCATTCTGCTGCAGGGCTGGTTTTATCTTGGGCTCGCCGGTTTGGGGGGAGCGATTGTCGGTTGGGGAATTGCCGAGCCGGGATTTGTGGACAGGGTTGGAGGTGCGCGATGGGGCAATCTCTTCATGTTGCCTTTGATCGTGACCATGATGTGTTTTGGATTTGCCATGGCCGAGAGTACGGTCGAACGGTCGCTGCAAAAGGCCGTCTTGCGCGGCGCTCTGACGCTGCCGCTGGGTTTGGTTCTCGGATTCTTCTTCGACCGGATGGCGAGCGTGATTTATGCCACCGGGCTCCGCATCTGCTACGAGGCCGGGGTACAAACGATACGCAATCCCGCAGTATGGATCGCCCGCGGTTTTGGCTGGATGGTAATTGGCGCCGCTGGAGGCGTGGTCTATGGAATCATCGGACAGTCGGCCAAGAAGGGCTACTACGGCGTCATCGGCGGCATCATGGGCGCTGGCCTGGGCGGAACCTTGTTCGATCCGCTCGTGATGCTCACCCACGGCGGAGCCCCTAGCCGCGCGGTTGGGTTCGCTCTCGTCGGGGTGACGACTGGGGTCGGAATGGGCCTGGTTGAGAGCGCGCTCAAAGACCGGTGGTTTTACGTGGTGGCCGGGCCCCTTGCGGGAAAGCAGTTCATCCTTTATAAGTCCGTGACCACGATCGGGAGCCGCCAGCAGTCGGATATTTATTTGTTCAAGGATCCGAACATCCTTCCCGAGCATGCGGCGATTCAGATCGCCGGGGCGCGGGCAGAACTGCGCGCCAATGGGCCGGTTTACTGGGCGGGGCAGAGCGTGAAGAATCGGGTGCTGCACGACGGCGACCTGCTGCAGATCGGCCGCTACTCATTCCGCTACAAGGAGAAGCAGCGCTCATGAGCGTCGGAGTCTGCCCCTACTGCCGTTCGCCGATCTTACCGGAAGAAAACGCCCCTGCTTGCGAAGGCTGCGGCACGCGCCACCACAGTGACTGCTACGAGGAAAACTGCGGCTGCACCATCTTTGGTTGCAGCAAAGCGCCGCCGGAAGAACCGAAGCTAACCCTTTCCGCGCCAGACCTGGCTGGGGTCGCCGAAGCCGGGGCGGCGGCCGCCCGGGCTCTTAGCCAAATCGCGGTGGCACCGCCCCCGCCGCCCGGCTCTCCTGTAACGCAAGCTGTGACCGAGCAGCAATCGTTGAGCGAGCTGCGCCGTATTTCGAGCACGGTTGTGCCGTCAATGTTCAGCATTTTCGGACCCGAGGCCGACTCGGCCCCTGACGAGCCTGCGCTCGCCCCGCTCGCCGAGGAAGAGCCCAAGAGCCGGACGACGTTTATTCTGCTGGGCGCGCTGCTCGGCGCGCTTGGAGCCCACAATTTTTACGCCGGCTATCTCAAGAAGGCAATCGCGCAACTGGCGATCACCGTGGTCACTCTAGGTTTCGGCAGTCCCATGAGCTGGATTTGGGCGATCATCGACATCTGTACCGTGAACCAGGACAATCGAGGAATTGAATTCGCATCCTAGGAGATCCCACATGCAATACTTCGTCAAACGGGGCACAGAGCGGTTTGGCCCGTATGCTCTGGCCGACTTGCAGCGCTATGTTCAGTCGGGAAACATTTCGGCCGCCGATCTCGCGCAAAGCGAGGGCATGACCGACTGGGTCCCGGTTTCTGAAGTGCTCGGGAACATTCCGGCTATTGCGGTGACATCGGGTGGAGCTGCCGCGGCTCCCGCGCCCGCGCGGGAACTTGTTCCGTTGCCTCCGAATTGGCACTGGTTGATCGTGCTTATACTGGGAGTAATCACCCGCCAGTTGTTCAACCTGGGTTGGGCGCTGGTTCAGGCGAACTGGGCGCGCAAGCTGAGCAAGGACAACAAACCGATGGTGCTCGTCGCCATGTATCCTGCAGGCATGGTCGCCGGCACCTTGATGATGACCATGTTTCGCGGAACCGCGCTCGCCGGGCTTGGCGGACTATTCATTTTCGCCGGCGCCATCGTCTATCTCTTCGGCGTCTTTGCGATTCGCGCCGCCATGGAGGAGTACTACAACTCGGTCGAGCCAATCGGCCTTTCGCTTAGCGGGGTGATGACTTTCTTCTTCAGCACGGTCTATATTCAGTACCACATCAACTCGCTCGCGCGTTGGAAAAAAACCGGGGTGCTCTCCTAATCATGCCGTCGCCGCGCATTCGCCGTCTCCTGCTGGACGAAGAAATGTTGCAGGAAAGGTTTGCCGATTGGCCGATCATCCAGCTTGCCGGCAGGGCGGGAGTCCCCGCCGAAATTTATCGTTTCTCGTACAACCTTCGCGGCCTGTATGTCGCCGGAGGCGGCGAGATTCTGGAGCGCGATGTTCACCTCCTGGAAGTGAACCTGACGCTCGGATATCCGCGGCGCGCCCCGCAGTGCCGGATGCTGACGCCGGTCTTTCATCCCAATTTTGATGATTCCATGGTTTGCATCGGTGATTTCTGGGCCGCGTCGGAAGGTCTCGATGATCTAATCATCCGTATCGGCCGCATGATCGCTTACCAGGAATACAACACCAAGAGCCCGCTCAACGGACTTGCTGCCAAATGGGCCGCGCAAAACTCCCACCTTTTGCCGGTTGATCCGCGACCGATTGCTCCACCGCTCAAGACTTCGAGCGCTGAGGTCTCAACGAGCCGCGCCGTTTCTTCACCGCCGCAGCAGGTCATGGCCGCCGGCGCGGAGCCCTGGACAGAGAAAATTGTAATCACTACCGAACGTTAAATTAGGCCCGGCCTTGACCGCTCCTTCTGATCTTCATCCTCACCGGTTAAATCATGATTGGTGAAATTAAAAAAAGGGCCTGCTCTGAGGAATCTGTGGGTAAGTAGCGAGTAGCGGTTCGTGGTTATGTTGCTTTGCTTGAGCGTGAAGCGAGTGCAGCAGTAGTAGTCGTGCGGTGCGCCGGGAAAGCGCGTAAGTTATTGAAAACGTGGTATAATACACTGTTTGGAGGTTTTGTGGAGCGCACCTTAACCAGAGAGCAGATGGAAGCGGCATTTGAAGATGCTGAGGGAACGCTACGGTTGGAAGGTCTGACGACTACCCCATTTTTTCAGACCGTGAAGGCCCGTGTGCTAAGCGGCGAAATCTCCATCGACGAGGCTAGGGGAGAAATCGATGCGCACTACGAGGCCAAAGCCCGCGCGGCGCGGAGGGGATATGTCACTACATGAGCGCCAAGGGTTCAGAGGATCCATACTTATATCCAGGCACTCAGATTCTCAAAAATCTGCGCGATATTCGAGATCAAAAGACGCTTGACGAGTTTGAGGCTGACAGGGTCGCAGCCAACATCGTGGCCATCGCCGAACGGCCCATCACAGGGCCGTTCGACCTTTCCAGGCTTCAAGAAACTCACCGCAGACTTTTTGAGGGAGTGTACCCATTTGCCGGTGAACTACGGCAAACCGGCCGGATGGTAAAGACCCGCGAGAGCGGAGAAACAGTTTCCTACCCACCCTCCGCTTTCATCGGCCAGCACATAGAGTCCACGTTAGACCAGCTCCGAAATGAATCCTTTACCGCCCTTGACGCGGACGCTTTCGCGAAACGAATTGCTTACTACTATGCTGAGCTCGATGCCGCACATCCTTTCCGCGAAGGAAACAGCAGAACGTTGCGAATGTTCACCGCCGACATTGCTCGCGTTACCGGTTGGCAGCTTACCTGGCGTGAATGCAGCAGAACCAACGAGCAGCGCCAGGCCCTTTATCGGGCCAGAGACAAGGCTGTGCGGGCTGCTGACTCCCGCGACCTCGCTGCAATGATCCGCAGTGTTCTGAGCCCGATCGAAGACGAAGGCCAGACGGAGACTATCGGAACCGCGTCTTGAATCCGCTCGCGAAGAAGCTCGGCCTTCCGAAACTGAACTTCCAGGTGATGCGCCGGACGATGGCAACCCACGCGCAGAGCAAGGGTTCGGTGAAAGACATCCAGGCGCACCTGCGGCACGCGAAGGCCGACACCACGGCCAACGAGTACATGCCGGAGCTGCCCGAGAGCGTGAAGAAGATGGTCGGATCGGTCTACGCGATGTTGACCCGAGCGCCAAAAATCTCGGGCGATTTGCTACCAAATGCTACAAAGTCTTCGGGAGAGGAGGGTCTATGTTATAGAAAACATGGTAGGCACGTGGGGACTCGAACCCCAGACCTCTACCGTGTCAAGGTAGCGCTCTAACCAACTGAGCTACGCGCCTGTTCTTTTTGATTCTACCATTTGCGAGCGAAAAAACCGCGGGTATAAAAACGTGCTGGATTTCCAATTTTTTTTACCGAGCGCTGGCGGTGGGGCCATCCGTCCTCTTGAGCCATGTTGCCCGCCAAGTGCGGGACTTCCGCTTGCTCTCATTTCCCGGCAAGTCTTTTGTTGCCGGAGAACCAGTCGGGTTCTGTGCTGCACCCGCCTTTGCTGTATTTTTGGGGTTTTTTCCTCGCGACTGATTGCCCTCACCCTTAAGATTTCGCATCCCAATCGTTCATAGCGGCCGGGCAACAGGTGCCTGTGCCAGCCAAGATGTTCGAGATACTGCCCGCGAGTGTCCGGAAAGAACTTCGCAAGAGGGCCCGACTTGGGTTCGACCCATGCTGGCAAATCTTGGTCGATGACTCCGATTATGTGCTCCGAGATGCCATGAACTGAAGCGCCATTCCCGTTGTCATAGGGCAGCTTAAGGTTGGTATGCCCACTGCACTTACCTGGCAATCCATCGCCCTCCGCCTATTGCTCACAACTTTGTGCGCAGGTGTGCTTGGTTTCGATCGCGACGAACGTGGCCGTTCAGCGGGTCTGCGTACAAACCTGTTGGTGGGCCTCGCCGCGTGTCTGGCCATGATCCAGGCGAACTGGCTGATGAATTCCAACGGGAAGCCCGAAAATTCGTTCGTGGTGATGGACACTCTGCGTCTTCCGCTCGGAATTCTTTCAGGTATTGGCTTCATCGGCGCTGGAGCCATCCTGCGGTGCCGTGGTGAGTTGACAGAGGGAGTCACTACCGCTGCCACCATCTGGTTCGTCACTGTCATGGGACTCTGTTTCGGAGGTGGACAACTCGGACTGGGCGTCGCGGGCTTCGCCCTTGGTTTCGGGGTCCTTACCGGGTTGAAAAAGGTCGAGATGCAAATGGCGAGGCAGCACAGCGGAACGCTGAGAGTCACGGTCCCGTCGGTAGGGCCGAAGCAGGACGAAATTGCATCGCTGTTGATTCGTGGCGGTGTTTCCCTAGCTCAATCCTCCCTCGCTTATGACAGCGCACCCACCGCCAATAGAGTTTATGGATGGAAAGTTCGATGGAAGGCCGAATACGAAGACACAAATCCGCCACGTGCGATACAAGAACTGGCGAGCCACCCTTCGATACTAAAGTTCGAGTTTACGCGTTGAGCCGGCAAAGTATGTCACGGTACCTTGATTTTTGACGAATCCGGCTCTGGGGCGGTTACTTCGATCCGCCACACGGGGCTGTCCATAGAGAGTGGGCCTTCAAATTCCACAAAGGTAGGCGCCTCACTCTTAAGAAGCCAAGCATGAATATCCGGAGGCTGCTTGCCGACCAGCGGGCCATGACCCCGACCGGCCCTCCAATCTTCGTCTTCACAATGTACTGCTGTGCCTTGTGCGTGACCAGGCCAACCTTGATTGTCTTTTCCGGACCGGGAAAGATATGCAATTTCACAACCCGTGGTGTCATCGATACCGCCACGAACGAAACCGTAGACTCGGCCGAGGAATCCACGTTTTTCAGGAGTATAAAGAGCAACCCGTTAGAAACATCCCCGGGCAGATCGAGATGCTTGGTGGTCGTCTCCTCTTTTTTGCCTTTTTCCGTGGTCCGAACCGTGATCGCACCGGTTCGCACATCAATCCAGCTCTCGTTTGCCTGCTTGAAGGACGGCCCTTTCTGCTCCAACTGATCGCTGACCAGTTGAAACCTGTCCCGCTGGGTGAACTTGGTGATCTCCTCATAAAAAGATCCGTCTTTGAAACGAAACCGCAAATCGTCGACTACCAGCCCATCAGGCTTCACCACTTGCTTCGAATCACCGTATGCCAATGCCTCTCCCTGCAGGTCCCGCAGCACCAGAAACCCGAAAGTCACGCCTTCCCTATGGCGCACAGGAATCTGCTCGGCAGCGAGCCAGTTGGTATGAATGACCCCAATCCAGATTGCATTGAGCAAGAAAAGCCTACGCCACAAAACACGCATCGTCGTTACCATCCTGAAGGCTATGAGATGCGAAACTGAAGCGTCGTGATCTAACACGGATGTTCTCTCAATCAATGTCATAAGTGGGACCCCAACTTGATCAAACCTGAAACCGTTCGGTGACGGAGGTTTCGAGGCTTCCAAGCGCAATCTTTGACCCCTGATCCTTGGCAGGTAGATGGCGAGGTCGGAAGCGGGGGAGCGTTCACTTGGTTCGAACGAGGTTGGATGCGCTTAAAGGCATGGCTGACTCGGGACTTTCCCCGCCCGACTCAAGATACGGCCAAGCTATGAAGTGATGCACGGGCCGTTCCGCCGCCAATATCAGGAGTGATCGTCAGTTCAAGGACGCGGACATCGGAGAGTTCGACGCAATATTCCTCGATCTCGGTTGTGGTATGGGGCGGGCTGAAATTCCACTGCTGGCGCACGATTTCTCGCAATGCGCCTTCGCGATCCGGAGACCATCGCAACACAAATTCTTGCGTGCGACTCGTTTCCTTCTCGTCAAATACGAGAGAGACGCACTTGAGTCTTTGGGGCCGATCAAAGATCAGCCGGATCAGATGAGTCCCCGGCTCTGCCGCACGCCAGCCCTTTGGCTCTCCCGGGATAAGCGCGGCCTCGATCGGATAATCCGTCTCTTCCGATGTCACCTCGGCTACAGCTACGGTGCTCAGGTCGAGCCGACGATCGCGGTCAACTCGCGCATTCTGCGGACTCGTGGCAATGAGATGTTTGCGCATATACCCCTGACTTAGATCTGATCCTGATTGGCGTTTGTAATGGCTTGCCTCGATGCGTTCCGCTTCCTGGATGCATTTCCGCAATGCGGACTTAGGATAGTGTAATGCTTTTCAATCGAGTGAACATACTGCAACTCCTGTAGAATCTATCAAAGATCATGTAGGCGCCACACCTTTAAACTATCTTACAGAGTTGCCTGAACTATATATTAAGAGTTGCTGGCCGCATCCGCTGAAATTTGCTCTCACTATGTCAGGCCCCCAAATATTCTTAACACGAGCACCTCGCGTTCTTCTCCAAAATCATAGGTTCACCTCTTGCCCCAAGTGATTGAAAAGAGTCGATTGTCTTAGCTTGCGCTGAAACTCGCGGAGTTTTTTGCTGATGAATTCGGCCTCCGCCGCCTGGTTCGCGAAACTCGCACGCGGTTCGCACGCACCTGCAGTAAACTTCTCCACCGATGCTGCCAATACCCCTTCCTGCCGGGTTGTGCCACCCTGGGCAATCGACCCCCGGGATCGATGCGGCCACACGCTTCCATTCTTCGCCACGTCATTCTAATATCCATCATGCGGGTTGCTCGGTGCCGCGCCTCCGCGAAGACGTTTGAAGATCACTACCAAGTCAGGAAGACACCGACACCGACGCAAGCCATCATGGCAGTAGCGACCCAGCCTATCCAGCGAAGATGGCGGGGTACTAAGAACTTGCCCATCACCCTGCGACTCGAGGACATCAACATGATGACCGCCATGAGCGGAGCAGCGACAATCCCGTTCAGAACCGCGGCCCAGACCAGAGATTTTACGGGGTTGATTTGAAGAAAATCCATGGTCAGACCAACTGCAGTTGCGACGGCGACCGCTGCATAGAAGGCGGGTGTTTTACGGCGCGAGTTTGCTACGCTGGTCTTCCATTTGCACTCGCTGATGGCGTAGGCGGCCGAAGCGGCCAGTATCGGCACAGCCAGCAGGCCCGTACCCACGATGCCGCAGACAAAAAGTTCCCCGGCAAAGTGACCGGCAATCGGTGCGAGCGCGGACGCGGCCTGCGTGCTGGTCGAAATATTCGTAATGCCGTGAGTGTGTAGGGTGGAAGCGGCCGTGAGGATGATAAAGAAGCCGACCACATTCGAGAGCGCCATGCCAACCAGGGTGTCGATGTGGATCCTTTGAAGTTGTGCACCTGCCTGTTCGGGGGCATGCTTGAGCGCTTTGTCTCCGCGATGGTTCTTCACCTCTTCTGCTTCTTGCGAGGCCTGCCAAAAGAACAAATACGGGCTGATTGTGGTTCCCAGCACGGCGATTAACGCAACAAATGATTCTTGCTTCAAACCCATTCGTGGAATCAGAGTTGCGCCCAGAACGCTGCGCCAAGAGACATGAACGAGGAAGGCAACCGCGACATAGGCGAAGAGCGACAACGTTAGCCACTTGAGATACTTCGCATAAGCCGTGTAGGGAACGAACAGCACCGGCAAAACCGACACCAGGCCGAAGACGACGGTGAACAATTTCGTCGTGCCCGGTATGAGCAATGCTACGGATGAACCCATCGCTCCGATGTCTGCCCCAAGGTTGAACACATTGGCTGCGGACATCAGAGCCACCACGGAGAAAAGGACGGGTCGGGGATAGTTCTTGCGGAGATTGGCGGCCAAACCACAGCCAGTTACGCGCCCGATACGGCCACAGATTTCTTGAATTGCCGCCATCAAGGGATATGACAAAACCATGGTCCAGAGCAGCGTGTAACCGAACTGCGCGCCTACCTGGGAATACGTTGCGATGCCGCTCGGGTCATCATCGGACGCGCCAGTGATGAGGCCGGGGCCAAGTTTTGTGAGCAGGCCATAAAAGGAGAGACGCTCTTTCATCCCCACCGCCGCGATTGGATGCTGCAGATCGACCTTTGGCGATGGTGGGCGTTGCTGTCATTTTGCAGTGGCGGCATGCGATGAAATCAACTCACGCGCCGAAGCCGAGGCTGTCCAGTTCCTTCGGATTCAACGCGCAGTTTAGTTGCCGCGCGCATTTGACGGGTTGGATCAATCCCATCAACCTGCGCTGATCTTTCCTCCAGAGGCGTACCCCGAAAGAGAAGCCAACCACGTGCTTGTGATTCGCGCATGAATGTTGGCGGCGCAGGGAGTCTCCTCGGGAGTCGACATCGCCCTGATCCTGCAGAAACGGGCGACGTGAAGGAGGCTGTTCCTCCATTTCCCGCCGGCTGACCTTCTTCGAACAAAGCTCTTAAGGTACGGATCCATTGCGTGGCCTGATCTGTCAATGACGGGCTAGGCCGCTGGACTGAGACAGATCGTGAGCCATCATCTCAGGATTGATGAAGCAGCAAGACACTTACGGGAAGGCCGACAAACGCATGAGAGGCTACACAAGGCTGTTGATCGGGTTTCGAGAACGAAGGCGAAAGCGGTCCGATCGCTTCACGGGAAATGAATTGCGACTATGTCGTCGGGAACCCTTGTGCCTGAACCTGGGAATCACGGGCCAGCAATACAGTCGCAAATCCCGACATTACAGTAAAGACCGTATTTCCGTCGACACTCGTGATTCGGCATACTCAGGCTATGTTGGCCGCCTTTTGGGACCCGGTCTCGGGAATGTTCTAAGTTGTGTCTGTCCTTGGACTGTCTTCTCGACAGCGCAGGCATCGATTTCCTCTTATGCGCGCGATTGAGATCTTGATTGCTGACGATCATGGTTTGTTTCGCCGCAACTTGCGATCATTTCTGGAATCTCGCAGCGAGTGGCGGGTTTGCGGCGAGGCCGCAGACGGCGAGGAGGCGGTTGAAAAGGCCAAACAACTGCAGCCCCATGTTGTACTGATGGACCTTTCCATGCCGAAAATGGATGGGAGCAAGGCGGCGCGAATCATTCGTCAGAAAGTGCCCGAATCAAAAGTAATTATTATCAGTCAGAATAATCCTGAGGTCGTGCGGCAACAAGCCCGACGGGTCGGTGCCGCAGCTTGGGTTGCGAAGAGCAATTTGGCGAGGGACTTGATACCCACAATTCAGGAAACCATCTCCGCCCGGAATCGTGACGATGCTCGGGAAACCCCGTCTGACGGGCTCATATCCCAACCTATTTGGGACTCCGCTGGTACGGTAGAGAGCATTCTGGTTCATGGGGCCGATGTTACCGAGCAGGTTATCGCGCGCCAGGAGATCGAAACACGTGAACAGCAATTCCGGGAAATGATGGATGCAGTGCCTGCCACGATCTACACCACGGATGCGCAGGGGAGGTTAACGCACTTCAATCCTGCCGCGGTTGCGTTTTCCGGAAGGAGCCCCGAGATCGGAATCGATCAGTGGTGTGTGAGTTGGAGGCTTTTCTACCCGGATGGTCGGCCCATGCCGCACGCTGAGTGTCCGATGGCGGTGGCCCTGAAACAGCGGCGAGTGATCAAAGCAGCCGAAGGGATCACCGAACGCCCGGACGGCACCCGTCGCTGGTTCGCCGCGTATCCGACGCCGCTGACAGACAATCGAGGGAATATTGTCGGCGGGATCAACATGCTGTTGGATATTACGGATCGCAAGAACGCCGAAGAAGCCCCCGGCCATCTAGCCGCAATTGTGGCTTCCTCCGACGATGCGATTATCAGCAAGAATCTGGATGGCGTTATTCGGAGTTGGAACAAGAGCGCGGAGCGGTTGTTTGGCTATTCTGCTGAAGAGGCCGTGGGCCGGCACATTACCCTGATCATTCCGCCAGACCGGCAAAAGGGAGAAGAGGAAGACATTCTCAAGCGCTTGCGGCGCGGTGAGCACGTCGATCATTTCGAGACGGTTCGCAGGCGAAAAGACGGCATCTTGATCGATGTCTCATTGACGATCTCCCCAGTGCATGATGCCGCTGGAAAGGTGATTGGTGCTTCTAAAGTGGCGAGGGACATCACGGGGAGCAAGCTGGCGCAAAGGGCATTGCAGCAAAGCAAACTCCGTTTGACCGCTGAAGCTGAAGCACTTGTCAAGCTGAACCGGTGGAGCGGGCGGTTGTGGCGGTCTCGCAGCTTGAAAGAAGGACTCGATGAGATGCTCGCTGCCGCTATCAAGCTCCTCAGTGCGCAGAAGGGCAACGTTCAGATATTCGACCACGACCGCTCCAGACTTACAATCGGCGCGCAGCGCGGGTTCAATAACGAGTTTCTCGATTTCTTCAGCCAGGTCACTGCAAATGACCCTTCCGCCTGCGGTCGAGCGCTTCAAACAGGCGAACGCATCATCATCGAAGACGTCGAAGCAGACGAATCGTTTGCTCCACTGCGTTCGATCGCTCGACAGTCCGGTGTCAAGGCTGTGATCTCAACCCCTCTGGTCGGAACCGACGGAACATTCCTGGGCGTGCTTTCGGTTCACTTCGGAGCAGTCCACAGGCCGAGTAAAGAGGACTTGCAGCGTTTAGACCTATATGTGCGTCAGGCCACTGACTTCATTGAGCGCTGCAGGATGGAGGAGGCCTTAAGACATAGCAAGGAACGATTCCGCAAGCTCTCTGAAACTCTCGATGCTGAGGTACGTGCCCGCACCGAAGAGTTGGAGGAGCGCAATAGCGAGGTGCTGAGGCAGTCGGACCGGGTGCGAGCGCTTTCTTGGCGCTTGCTGCGAGCGCAAGACGAGGAACGCCGACACATCGCGCGGGAATTGCACGACAGCGCTGGACAGACACTGACGGTATTGGGCATGAACCTTGCGCAACTCGCGCAAAAGGTCGGACAGAATGCACCTGAACTTGCAGCGGAAGCGGAAGAGATCCAGGAAATAGTTCAGGAACTGCATCGAGAGATTCGCACAACATCGTATCTGCTACATCCCCCTCTTCTTGACCAGGTCGGCTTGTACTCTGCACTTAGTTGGTACACGCAGGGTCTTGCGGAGCGCAGTGGGCTGGAGATCGAGCTCGATATCTCACGGGATTTTGGCAGGCTGCCGCGAGACATGGAACTGGTCGTGTTTCGATTGGCGCAGGAATGCCTGACTAACATCCATCGCCATTCAAGAAGCAAGACCGCCGCGATTCGAATTGCCCGCGAAGAGGACCAGATCACCGTGGATATCCGAGATAAGGGGTGCGGTATGTCGCCGGAACGATTGGCGGAGATTCAGTCAGGACCTTCTGGCGTCGGGATAGCCGGGATGCGAGAACGGCTGCGTCAATTTGAAGGCGACATGAAAATCGAGTCTGATAGCAGCGGCACTCGGATTTTCATGACCATTCCTGCAGAGACTACGAGATCTGAAGGCGATCCAGGGCAGGGGATCTCGCGACGAAAACGTTCTCGAGACGGGTCGTCTGGACCTTGGTGATGTCCAGGTGCTCCGCCAGGGCGTTTTTCAAACTCTCTGATGCCGCCGCGTCGATCATCTCGGGTAATGCCTTAATGATTTGCTGCTCGGCGTCATAGAGATCTCGGAGTTGTTCCAGGTAGAGTCCTGCAATGAATTCAGTTTCATGATGACCTCCAGTCGCTTTATAAGTCTGAGAATCGAGTCCTATGGGGGTTGGAAGCAGATTAGGCCGCTTTTCGGGTGCGAGCGGCCTTTTGTGCTGCGGCCTTCCTCGCCCTACTGCCCCGTTTCGACGCGCTATTTTGGGCTTGTTGCGAGATTGCCGGACTGCTAGCGGGAGTTTACTGCGAATCATCGCAGTGTTCCGTACCCCTTCTTGTAAGTCCTTTGCTCTCTAATTTCTAGCGATCCACAACTCCATCCCACAACGTATTACCTAATTAGTAGGTAGTA
>Ga0123356_10000532_pt1 | contig 42369 bp, 23 predicted proteins | sample TergutEmb28metaG_2_FD_92546 | JGI IMG/M metagenome (GOLD analysis project Ga0123356, IMG submission 92546) | Embiratermes neotenicus P3 segment gut microbial communities from Petit-Saut dam, French Guiana - Emb289 P3 | ecosystem: Host-associated > Arthropoda: Insects > Digestive system > Gut ...
AATAAAATTATGTGTAAGTCCGGCGCTATTTGCAAGATTTAATTGTGAAATGTTCTGCAAAGTTCTTAAACGCTTCACGTTATTACTGACTAGCCGAAGTATGTACATTTCGTCAATATCGACTTTTTGTTCTTTATTTACTTTTGATTTTGCCATTTTAGTATTTTCCGGAATTTTTCAATTTTATGCAAATAACTGCAAGTTGATTTAATGTCGCTGTTAGTATAGCTTTTTTTCTCCATAATTAATAAAAATAGTAAACATTTTTGCATGAGACCAGTAAAAAAGGAGATTTTTTATCTTTTTTTCGCAGTATATCAGTAATAATTAACGGCGTTATAAATTACTGCTTCATATAATTTTTTCCGGCATTTTTATTATTTTTGCAGCATCTTTGCAAATTTTGTTAACTTTCCGCTTTTAATATATGTTCCGGGAACTTCCAGTATTTCGCGGGCAACTTTATTGCCAAGTACAGCGCATTCAGAAAGCGATTTGCCGCGAAGCCATGCAGAAATAAAAGCTGCGCAAAATGCATCGCCCGCGCCGACTGTATCCCGCGGAATAATTTGAAATGTTTCTTCCCTGTAGACATTGCCGCCTGCAACTACGACAGCGCCGTGTCCGCCCAGCTTTACAACCACAATGGGAAACAGTTCTCCGTCTGTTATTATTTTTAACATAGGGCAGACATCGCGTAAAATTATTGTTTCTTTTTCTTTTTCTGTTAAATTAGTTTCTTCGTCATGACATTTTCTGATTGTATTATAAAAAGCCAAAGTTTCATCTGCATTCATAAAAATAAAAAGCGGAAAATTGCGGCTATATGTAAGAATCTCTTCTGCTTTACTCCGAACCTGAAACATAGAAGCTGCATCCAAAGCAACTGGTATCCCGCTCCGGCTTGCCTTTATCAGTATATATTGTACAAGCGAGCGGCGATCCAGAATATATCCGTCTAAAACAATAACTTCTGCATTTTTAATCATTTCTTCTGTAATGTGTTCTTCGCTTAATTCCATAGCTGCGCCGGGAGATGCTGCAAACCGGATTGAATTACCGGAATTACATACAAAGCACAAACCTGTCTTTTCATTGGTTTTAATAAGCATGGGAGTTACGCCTGCATTTGTTATCTCTTTTGAAAAAAATTCTGCATATTCATCCTGCCCTACACAGCCGGAAAAAGCAGTATTCATCCCCAGCATAGCAGCGATTTTAGCAACGTTGGCGGCGCCGCCTCCGGAACTTTTTATTATATTTTGAAAGTTAATAGAAGGTTCCCGCAGAATTGCTTCTGCCTTACTGCGATCTATGTGCTGAACAGGATCAGTAATATTATATTTGGCAGCAAGATTGTAATCCAGATTTATAAACAGATCCACAAGCGGATTACCGACACAGAGTAATTCAACTCTTTTTGAATCATTCACTTTATAATTTTATCCCATTTTATTTGGGTTTGGCAATAATCCCTTCCAGATCAGGATTTTTTGCCAAATCATTTTTTAAACCTTCGGCGCGGCCTTTGTTTACATAACCCCTGTTTTGGAAAGAGTATTTAAAGTTTGTATGCGTATCATAGGTTCCTTCCATAAGTGCAAAAGCGTCCTCGGTCATGACCAGTTCTTCATCGGTTGGTATAATAAAAATTGGTATCTTTGACTCCGGTTTGCTGATAAGGGTTTCTGCATTTCTGGTGCGGGAAATATCGTTTTTGCGCGGATCATAAACCATGCCAATACCATCAAGGCCATCGAGGATTTTATCTCTCATAAACCAGGCAAATTCACCGACTCCTGCAGTAAGTACGAGCGCATCTACCCTGCCAAGAACAGCCTGATAACCGCCAATGTATTTTTTAACACGATGAGCTTCTATCTTTTGGGCGCGTAAAGCGTCAATACTGCCTGCCTGTGCGGCGGACTGAATGTCGCGTCTGTCCGTTAATTTGCCGGTAAGACCCAAAAGGCCGGATGATTTATTCAAAGCGCTTTCGACTTCTGCCGCGCTCATCCCGGTTTTACGCATCATATAGAAGGAAAGTGACGGATCAACATCGCCTGAACGTGTTCCCATTACAAGACCTTCCAAAGGCGTCATGCCCATCGATGTATCAAACGAAACACCGTCTTTTACGGCATTAACCGATGCGCCGTTACCCAAATGGCAGATTATTACATTTGTCTTAAAAGGATCCTGCCCCAAAAGAACAGCGGCGCGTTTTGCAGTATAAAGGAAGCTTGTTCCATGAAATCCGTAACGGCGTACTTTATGTTTCCGGTACCAATCAAGCGGAACTGCATATAAATAGTTTTTAGGAGGCATAGTTTGATGCCATGCTGTATCCATAATGGCGCAATGCGGAACATTCGGCAGAACTTTTTTTGCAGCTTCTATTCCCATAATATTCGCCGGATTGTGCAGAGGGCTTAAATCCTGCATTGCAGTAAAAGCATCCATTGCAGCGCTGTCAACAATGACAGACTTAGTAAATTTGTCACCGCCATGCACAACACGGTGACCTACTGCTTTAATCACAGACATATCAGTAATAACGCCTGTTTCTTTGTTTGTTAATGTCTTAATAATAAGATCGATGGCATCGGTATGAGTAGGGCAATCCTGGCTAAAGATTACTTCTTCCCTTCCTTTCGCTTTGTGAGTAATGAACGAGCCGCCAATTGTTACTTTTTCAACAATGCCTACCGCGAGAACATCCTTTGTTTCCCAATCGTAGACCTGATATTTGGCTGATGATGAACCGCAATTTAGGGTTAAAATAATCATATTTTTCCACCTTTCGTAAAAATAGTTATTATATTATAACATGTGGTAGTAAATATTGAAAGCATCAAAAAATCATTTTGATTGAATACTTTAACATTCCATAGTATTCTGATCATGTAAAACAAGGAGTAAGTCCATGAAAAGAAACGAAGAAAAAATACAGGAAACTTCCATAAAACGCAGAGTATTGTTTTTCTCTGCTATTTTCTTTTCACTTATATTGATTTTTGGAAGCATAGTTTTTATACTTGCCATGCAGCAAAATGTGCGAAGCAGCACAGGATATGAACTGGAACAAGCTGTAGAAATAGAACAGATTAAACTTGAAGCTTCGGTAAACGGAGAAATTGCCCTTGCTATGAAACTGGCGACTTCTCCGCTGATAATTCATCATTTTCTTGACCCTGCAGATCCTGTTTTAAGAAGAGCAGCATTTGATGAAATCGAGGGCTACAGGGAAGCATTTGCAAGCAGTATTGTTTTTTGGGTTAGTGATACAGACAAAGAATTTTATTTTGCAGAAAACAACCATTATACGGTTGATATAGATGATCCAGGCAATTACTGGTACAAAATGACGCTCTATGAAACAGAAAGATATAATTTTAACATTAACTATAATCCGGAAGCTAACGAAACAAACCTTTGGATTAACGCTCCTGTTTTTGATTTGGACGGCACTCCTATCGGTCTTGTAGGAACTGGTATTGTATTAACTGAGTTTGTCGATTCCATTTACCGCAATTACAAAGGAAATGCAACATTGTATCTTTTTAACGGAGAAGGCGAAATAACCGGCGCAAGAGAATCTAAACTGGTTGCAGAAAAAAAACTTATTTACGATCATTTACAAGGCATTGGCAGGGAAATATTCGATAGGGCAAAAGCATTAGAACCCGGAGAATCCCAGCACTTTGAATCGCAGGAAGGCGTAATTGCCATAGGCGAAGTGCCTGCTCTTGAATGGTATATTACGGCAATCCAGCCAATCAGCATTTTGTCTGTTCTGGGCAGCGGAATGACCCTTCTCTTTCTGGCAATGATCGCAGTTATTGCCGGCATCTTTGTAATTTTTTATCTTTACATTTCTGCTCTTTTAAAACCTATGAACTACATGGTAAAAACACTTGATCATATTTCTGTTGACTGGGATTTAACACAGAGGCTTATACTCGGACGCAAGGATGAAATTGGCATTGTTGGGGATTTCTTTAATCTTACTTTTGAAAAAATAAGGGAATTGCTTGTAAATTTAAAAGGTAAAACGCTGGCGCTTTCTGAAACAGGAGACGAGCTGACTTCTTACATGGGCATAACCAAAAAAGACATAGAAGGAATAAACGGCAGTATCCAGCACATGAGAGAACAGATGCTGATTCAGTCCGACAAGGTAAACTCTGCTGCAGGCTCCATGGAAAAAATTATTTCCGGAATAGACGATTTAAACGGTCATATTTCTGTTCAGGCAGAAAGCGTTTCCAGATCATCATCTGCAATAGAAGAAATGCTTGCAAACATTCAGTCTGTAACGCAAACACTGGTGCGCAATTCTGCAAATATCAATTCATTGGCTGAATCTTCGGAAGCAGGACGCGGGGATCTGCAAAAAGTATCTGCAGATATTCAGGAAATTGCCCATGAATCAGAAGGACTTCTGCAGATTAACTCTGTTATGCAAAATATTGCAAGCCAAACCAATCTTCTTGCCATGAATGCGGCGATTGAAGCCGCGCATGCAGGCGAATCCGGCAAAGGTTTTGCTGTTGTTGCAGATGAAATCCGCAAACTTGCAGAAAACTCGGGAACTCAGTCAAAAACAATCAGCGCAGTTCTGAAAAAGATAAAAACAATGATTGACGCTATTACAAAATCGACCAGTATTGTACTGGAAAGGTTCGAAAAAATAGAAAACGAAGTACAAACTGTAAAGGATCAGGAACATCATATTCGCAATGCCATGGAAGAACAGGGCGAAGGAAGCCGGCAAATACTTGATGCCGTAACGCAGCTGAACTCCATAACAGGGCTTGTCCGCCAGTCATCTTCTGACATGACAGACGAAAGCAAAGATGTACTGAATCAGAGTCATTCGCTTAAAGTTACAACTGCCGAAATCGCAGGCGATATGGATGAAATGTCAAAGAGTGCAGATGAAATAACAGGCGCATTCACAAGGATAGATGAAATTACCGAAGAAAACAGGGAAAATATCATCGCGCTTAACAAGGATATTTCAAAGTTTAGAATTGAATAAGAATCGATACATTTCATAATTATTAATATTCACTAAAGCGTGTGCTTTGACTAAAGCACAGTGCACCCTCGCGCCATATATGTATATGAAAAATACATATTTTTTTGCGGCCGTAATGTTGTACGCTGCAGCTGCTTTTGCAGAGGTTCCTGAACAGGAAAACAATACAAGTTTACCAGAACCCTTCTGCGAATGGAATCTAATCTGGAATAGTACATGGGAAAAGACAAGTTCAATTTTAATGAACAGGACTTTTTCTAACCGTGGAGAAATCAATCTGGATGTTCTTCCTATTGGGCTTTTATTCCGCGGCCAAATCCTGGACAGACGCACTCTGAATTTAGATTTGGATAATTCCTGGAAATATCCCGTAAGGGAGGTTACCAATTTTACAGGAGGCTTGTATCACAAACCTACAGGTTCAAGGTTATTATTAGGCGTCATTGACGAAAAAGGGCTTCCGGCTAGAATCCGCAATCCGTGGATTCGCTCTCCGCCATATCCGGAGAATCACTTGCCTATAATTGCAGATTTAAGAACAGAACCCTCCAGTACAAAGGAAGACGAAGTTTATATTTATCTTTCCCTGCCGTTATTAACCCTTTCTCCGGATTTAAGATTTAAATGTTTTACATCTGCACAGACAACAGATGATAAAAATTCTGCTTTTTCCGGCGGTTTTGATTTGAGTATTAAAAAGAAAACAAAAATCATCATGGAAGCATTTTATGCCGAAAAGACACTTCCGCAGGGCAGGACTGGTACATGGTTTTCTGAAACACCGCCGCTTCCTGAACGGGAATCCAGATTGTATGCGGCAGGGTTTTTGTTTAAAAGCCCGGTTTTTTCTGTAAGTTCAGATTATGCCATGTCCGAAACTTTTGCCTGGGGTACAGGTTTTTATACAAATTTGGGCTTATCCCTTTTTATTAAACCTATTTTAATCTCGTTTGCAGCAGACGGCGCAGGAAATCGATATGTAAACAGAGACGGCGTTAATTATAAGGAAGGATACAGAAATGCGCTGAAAATCGACCTAAAAGGAAGATACAATTCACTTATTAGATTAAGTACAACTCTGCGCTCCCCTGCTTACGGCATGGACTTTAACCGCAGTTCTGTAAACTTCTATTATAGAGCTCCGGTATCTGCCAGCAAAATGAAAAATAAGGCTCTTTGGCTTTCCAGAATATCATTTTATGCGGATAGAAACGCAGAAAATCCATTAAAAATAAATGATAGTTTTTCCGGATATTTGGGATTTAGCGTATCTCTCAGAAAATTGGGGATAATTAACCCGTTACGGTTAAATTTTTCGGGTTCTGTTAAGGGATTAAATAGACAAGAAAATCCATGGGATTCTCCTTCGCTCTTTCCTTTCCCTGATAAATCATGGAACTGGTCGTCGTCTTCTGTAAGCAGTGAGTTTATATTTTCTTATAAAATGATTCAAATTCGATCAAAAGCAGGAATAACCTTTTTTGAAGAAAAAAACGAAAATTTGGACTTTTCTATTGGTTTAACATGCCGGTTTAAACAGAACAGAATAAACATGAAAATTGAATCACCTAATTATCCCGAAAAATGGAACTGGGCTATTTTCTGGAGGGCAGCATTATACGGGAAATCGTAAAAAAAGTAAAAAATATGATTGTTTTTTTAACCATTATATTGTATGATTATATATAATCGTTAATAAAGAAGGAGATAATATGCCTGCCGGTGTAACAATAATGATTGTTGATGACTCAAGAATTATGAGAAACACAGTAAAAGGTGTTTTTTCGGGGGTAGAATCTGCCTGCAATTTTATCGAAGCAAAAGACGGTGAAGAAGCATTGGCTCTACTGGAAACACAGACAGTTGATCTTATACTTCTTGACTGGAACATGCCAAGATTATCGGGAATTGATTTCCTTAAGCAGATCAGAGCAATGGATCAGTATAAGGATTTACCCATCATCATGGTAACCAGTGAAGCTGCTAAGTTTAACGTAATAGAAGCGTTAAAACACGGAGCTACTGATTATATTACAAAACCAATCAAACTTGATTTATTCAAGCAAAAATTGGCAAAACTACGCTTATTTAGGATGTAAACATGACAGTCGAATTGCAAAATTATGTAGAACCGTTTGTAGAAGTAACAGTAAACACTTTTAAAGAGTTTGTCGGTATTGACATTACTCCCAGACATCCGCACTTTTTGGATCCAGATCAGGGATTTGAGTGGGATATTTCAGCGGTCATTGGTCTTTCAGGCGTTGTAAGAGGCGCTGTTATTGTTTCTATGAAATCGGATTTAGCCATTAAGCTGACCGATATGCTTGCCGGCGAAGGTCATTCAGAAATTGATGCCGATGTTGTTGATGCAATTGGTGAAATTAACAATATTATTGCCGGTAATATTAAGCCAAAAGTGCCCAACGGAGACAAGATTGTAATTTCTATTCCTACAATTATTAAGGGAAAAGAACATTCAATCGCATGGCCCAGCAAGCAAACAAGAATTCTTTGTATTCCTCACAAAGCTTTTGAGAACGATATTTTTCATTTAATGGTAGCAATCGAACTTGAACCTGAAAAATAAGCAGGAGTAGGAACATGATAAAGCATGTTTTTGTGTTCGATCCAAAAGCATTTTATAACCAGCAATGGAAAATGGACAATATTCTTGACGGTATAGGGCAATTTTTTAGAACGCAGCAAGGTCTCGATTTTTCGATACAGTACTCCCGTTACCGCAGGAATGCAATTACTATCATACAGGAAGAATCCGAAAAAGCAAAAGCGGGAGATATTGTCAGGATATATGCAGTCGGCGGAGAAGAAATTCTTTTCGACTGCTTAAACGGAGTTGCCCACTTTCCTAACATGCAGTTAGCGGTTGTTCCTTTTGGGGAATCCAACGATTTTCTTAAAATTTTCGGAGAAGATCAAATAGAATCCTTTAGGGATGTTCCGGCTCTTGTTGCTTCTGAAGCGCTAACTACCGATGCTATCAGATGGGGCGTAAATTATGCCCTTAATTCCTGTTATATCGGGATGAATTCTGCAATTTCAAAAAAAGTAAAAGACATGAAAGCCCGTTTAAACAAGGGCAGTTTTAAGATTTTCTCCAATTTGTCTACTTTTTTAAATTATTTTGTAACAGCTTTTGACAGGAAGTTAGCTGCCAGAAAATATAAAATTTCAATTGACGACCGCGATTACAGCGGTAACTATTGCCTTATTCATGTGGCAAATGGGCCTTATTATGCCGGTAAAATAACAGGTGTTTCTGATGCTACTCCCGATGACGGTATTTTAGACATTGCGCTTATTAAAGCAACTCATCCGCTGGGAACATTATCTTCCATGAGAAGATATTCAAGAGGCAAAAAATCAAAAAATTGTATCGTTGTTCAGGGAAAAAAAATCAGCGTAAAAACAGAAAGCCCGATATGGATTCAGCTTGATAATGAATATATCCGGGATACAAACATCAACTTGAGCGTAGTTTCTCAAGCGGTACAAATGGTAGCGGCTAACGGTTTATCTTATCCATTAGCCTCTATTGCGGAGGCCTAATCCATGGCGAAAAAGAAAACTGATGAAGTAAAATTACGATGGTTTGCAAACGTTGTATCTATTGTGTTTGTTTTTTTCTTAAGTATTGTTTTTGTTATTGAGACGCGATTATATGATATGCAGGTTAATTACAGTCTTGCCGGCGTTTCCATGGTGACAGCGCTGGTTTTTCTTGTTCTGATTCAGAGGAATTCAATACATAAATATAAAATGGCGTTTAATGTGCCTTTCATATTGTTTTTGTTTTACATATCGTTAATGGCGCTATGCAGATGGAATAATACCCACTTCTTGTTTATTTGTATTTGTTTCTGCGCAATCAGCTGTATTTATTCGCATTTTAACAGAACTTTAACTTATATAATTGTTACAAATCTTATCATTGGCTTTCTTGTTATCAGAGATGTTCCTGTCGGCGGATACGGTGTGCCGATGTTAGGTCTTGTTCTTAACTGGTTAATTTGTTTGTTCACCAGTATAGTTATGCTTCTGCTTACAAGAGTTGCTACAGTTGTACTAAACAGAGCTCTTGAACACCAGAATTCATTTAACAACCTTCTTGAATCGACAGAAAATTTTGTTGCCATGGTTAATGAACGCAACGAAGTAGTCTATGCAAGCCGGACACTTTCTGAATTGGGCAACATTGATGAACCGGCATTAACAAGAGGCCGTCCGATTATCGACCTTTTCCCGGGCAGAAGCTTAAAAATCCATGCCGGAAAAATGTTAAAAGAAAAAGATGATTATTCAGGCGACTGGGAATTTTCCTTAAACGGTCAAAAACGTTATTTTAAAGCATCTTCGCACAGTCTTCCCGGCGGAAGCGGCGGTACGCTTATATCGCTGTATGACATGACTCATCTTGCAGAACGTGACGAAATTGCAGCCATGAAAGACAGTATGAAGATTGGTCTTTTCTTCATGGATAAAAACTATGTTATTCAGGATCACTATTCACGCTATCTGGAAGAAATGCTTGTAGACACCAAACTTTTCGGCAAACTGCTTACCGATATTATTTCTGATTCTGTCAGCAAAACAGAAATGGAAGCAATAAAGGATTATTTTAAGATGATTCTTGAACGTTCTTACGACCTGGATATGCTGGAAGAAATAAATCCTTTAAGCGAACTACATTATACACACAAAGAAACAGGAGAAAGAAAAGTTTTCCAATTTGCTTTTTCTACAGTAGAACGCGATCGCGGAGAAGTATTCATTCTTGTTACGCTTTACGATATTACCATTAGGGTTGAATTACAGCAAAGACTCGCTGAAGAAGAAGCCAAGCGTCAGGAAGAAATGCAGGCCTTCTTTGAACTTGTCCAGATTGAACCTAACGTATTTAAAGATTTTATGCAGGATATGGAACATGAATTGGAAAGCATAGACGCTGTTTTCAAGAATGACAAAATGTCTGCACATGAAGCTCTTGTAAAAGTATATCAATCTGTTCATGCTATTAAGTCCAATGCAGTTATCCTTGGATTAAATATCTTCGGCAACAAGATGCATAACCTGGAAGCAAAGATTAAAAAACTGCGCGAAATGGAAGGCGATGTTCCATTCGGTGAAATGCTGAATCTGACCATGGATATTGAAAAGATAGCCAACGAAAAAGAAGGATTCAAAGACATTATAGAAAAGCTTCAGACTTATGCCGGAGGCGGCGGAGGCAGCGGCGGCGGTAATACAAACGGCCAAAATGTAAAGATGATGATTGACTCTCTTGCAAAAGCTACAGAAAAAGCTGCAGAGGATCATGAAAAGCAGATTCAATTTATCGCAGCCGATATCGATCATGAAGCCATAGAAAAAGGGCCAAGGCGCGTTATGAAGGATATTCTAATGCAGCTTATCCGCAATTCTGCTGTACATGGAATTGAAACACCGGAAGAACGCAAAGCTAAAGGCAAAAACGAAAAAGGAACTATAAAACTTTCCATTAAAATGGCAGACGGCAATAAAAATGTTCACATAAAACTTGTAGATGACGGCGCTGGCTTAAATTACAAAAGAATCGGCGAAAAGGCATTAAGTAAAGGTTTAATAAAAGAAGAAGAAATTAATAATAATGACGTATTATTAAAAGCAATATTCGCTCCTGGTTTCAGCACTGCAGAAGTTGAAGGTGTTCATGCAGGACGCGGAATTGGTTTAAACCTTGTTAGAGATCGCCTAAAAGAAGCAAACGGCTCCATTAAACTTCGTTCTGAAACTGATAAAGGCATTGTATTCTTTATCTCTGTTCCTGTTCAGCAATAGCCTAATCCCGGGAAAGTCCAGCGCCGATTGCAGTTGTGTATTCGGCGTAATCGGGATAAACGAATTCAATTCCGTATATTTCAGAAATACCAAGAAGAACTTTCTGCCCTATTACATTTTTACTTCCGTTACCTGTAACAATAACGCGGCAAACTTCGTTTGAGCCTGAATTTTTGGCTTTTGCCGCAAAAACAGAAAGCATTCCAATTACCTGATATACCATATTTATAATGGCAAGCGAAACATCCTGCGGGCTTGCAGTATCCAGCATTTTTCCAAAATTGGAAGCTGTACATTCTCCGTTTAAAAAGCTGATGCTTGTATCTGTTATATCTCCAAGAAGCAGATCTACCTGATTAAGCTTTCCTGTTTTTGCGAGTTCCAGAATGCCGCCAAATTCTGCAGTTGGCAGAAGTCTTTTTGCCAATCCAAGAATTGTGCCGCCGCCGACTCCCGAACCGCCAAAATGAAAAATCCCCTTATCTCCGGCTTCGATTATAACTGTTCCTGTTCCAATATTTGTAATGATTATATTATTCATTCCGGATAAAAACATTCCGCCAATGCCTATGGCATCAATTTCATTTACCCTGCTTGTAGGTATTCCGAAAATGTCATCTTTTATTTTGGATGCTCCGGCTCCGGTAATTTTTATTTTTTCTATACTGGTAATTTTTATATTATTTTCTAAAACAATTTTTCCAAAAGCGCCGGTTGCCGCTGTTACTGCATCCTGCGCTCTTGCTTTAACTCTTCCTGTTACTTTTCCATTTTCTACAGAAACTGCTTTTGTTGTTGTGCTTCCTATGTCAATTCCAATTATCAATTTAAACTCCCTATATACACTGTTCCTTAAATTTATCAGATATTTTTAAAAACACTTTTACAAGAACAGGATCAAACTGTGTTCCGCTTCCTTTCCTGATAATTTCTACCGCTTCTTCGTGGGAGTAGCCTTTTTTATACGGACGAACAGAAATAAGCGCATCGTAAACATCGGCAACTGCCATGATTCTTCCCAAAAGAGGAATGTTTTTGCCTTTTAGATTATTGGGATAACCTGTTCCATCCCACCATTCATGATGACTTGCTGCAAATACTTTTGCATATTTTAAAAAGTCGCTTTCCAGTGCAAGTATTTCAACTTTTTCCACTATCTGTTTTCCTACATGGGTGTGAACTTTCATATCTTCGTGTTCATCGTAAGTAAGTTTTCCTGGTTTTCTTAAAATATTATCACTTATGAATATCTTACCGACATCATGAAGCTGGCATGATTGAACCAAAAGTTCTATATCCCAGCCGGCGCTTTCTTCTTTGTAAACTCCGCTTTCTATAATTTCGTTTAAAAGAAGCCTTAACCCCTTTTGAGTACGTTCAATATGCCTGCCTGTTATATCATCGCGGTATTCAACAAGTTCCGCCATTGTTTTTAAAAGGGCATTTTGAAGCTGTAATATGTTCTGGGTTTTTTCATCGACCATTTTCTGCAGATTGTCATTAAAGTATTTAAGTTCTTCTGCCTGCTTGGCAATGGTTCTTCTTTGAATTTCTACCGATAAATGCACTTCTATTCGTTTTAAAAGAAGAGCCGGCTGAATTGGTTTTGTAATATAATCTATTGCTCCCAAAGAAAGCGCGGTAAGTTCGGCATCAGATTCGGTGAGTGCAGTAAGAAAAATTACTGGAATATCCCTTGTATTAACTTTGGATTTAAGAATTTTTATTGCTTCATAACCGTTCATTTCCGGCATATCAACATCCAGAAGAATTAAATCCGGAATATTGTTTTCCATCAGGCTAAACAGCTTTTCGGCAGAGGGCGCTGTAGCGACTGTATATTTTTTCATTAAAATATTTTTGCCAATCCGGAGATTTGCAGGGTTGTCATCTACCATAATTATTAAAGGTTTATCGCTGCTCATTACCACCCTCTCTTTATCAATCTTTTTCGTTCAACATTTCATCAATAGTACCAAGAACACTATCAAATTCCGCCATAAGAATATCATCTGATATTTTTTCCATTGCCAAGACGGACTTTTTGTCCAGCTGCAGCAGATTTATTTCTCCCAGTATTCTGTCAATTCCTTCTGCTTTTTGTGACTTAATTGCCGTTTTAAGCGAATGCAGCATAAGCGATAAATCGCCCTTTTTCATAACAGGCTGAATATAATCGCTGTCCGGATCTTTATCCATTTCAAGCGCCAAATAAATTGCGTCTGATAATCCGGACAGATAATCAATAAACTTATCTATATTTTCATTAATATATATCCTGTTTCCTTCCTTACCGGCGCTTTCCAGCATGGCTGCCAGCGAAGATAGTTCTGCAGCTCCAATAGCTGCAGATGCGCTTTTTAAAGCATGAACATTTGTAACAAAGAGAGACAACGAATCTTCGTAAAGCGTATTACGAAGCTGCTGAAGACGTTCAAGCGCATCTCTGCGGAAAGCAGATAATACACTGGCATATCCGTCTTCTGTTCCCCCTGTCATTTTAATACCTTTTATTATATCAATACCGCTGATACTTGGGAACTGGCAAAGATTTTCCTGCACTTCTTCTGCACTTTGTTCTCTTTTGTCTTTGGAAATCCATCTGTTTAATATATCATCAAGCGCAGAAATATCTATTGGTTTTGCAAGGAAGTCGTCAAAACCTTTTTCTATGAACATTTCACGGACTCCAAAAACGGCGTTTGCAGTAAGCGCTACTATCGGCATCCTGTTAAAAGCGGATTGTTTTGGATTTTTTTCTTCCCATTCGCGTATGATTGCGGTTGCTTCTATGCCGTCCATTTCCGGCATCATATGATCCATAAATAAAATGTCATAATTATTTACTTTTACAAGTTCTATAGCTTCCGGTCCGCTTTCGCAAGTATCAACCTTGGCGCGGTACGGAGCAAGAAGACCTTCTGCAACTTTTAAGTTGGTATTAATATCATCTACAACAAGCATTTTTGCCTGCGGGAAAGCGTACCGGACAATGCCGGAAACGGCGGAAATCTCTGAATAACTTTTGTTTTCTTCTTTGCCGTTTAATATATTCGCTAACGATAATGACTGTACAGGCAGTGAAACAAACCGGACATCCGGAATAAAATCTTCTGTACCCCATTCTACCATTAAAGCAAGCCGCGGTTTTATTCCGCCGGCATAATAATCGTCCGGCTTGTCCATTACGTGTTTTACCATATCATAAATACCGTAACCGGAAAGAACAAGCGACCATTCCTGTTTAAAAAGAGCTGCAGCAAAATCTTCTATATTAGTAACCATTGTATGGGGAACACCAAGGTTTCTTAAAGACCAGCAGACAGAGTTGGAATAAACAACCCTTCCTTCGTAAATTAATACCTTTTTTTCTTCTGCGTTTTCTACAGCGGCAAAAACTTCTGAAGAATCTATTCCCTGCGGTACGGAAACCGTGAATGTACTGCCGGTTCCGAATTCGCTTTCCATTGTAATATCGCCGTCCATAATAAGGCACAGCCGTTTTACGATTGCAAGACCCAGCCCTGTTCCCTCTACATTACGGTTTCTTTTTAAATCCACCTGAACAAATTCGCTAAAGAGCTTTTTTTTGTTGGCAGGTTTTATTCCCTTTCCTGTATCAGAAACAGAAAAATCCAGCCATACTTTGTTATCTGTCCGTTCGCGCACAGCAATGGTTAAGCTGATATATCCTTTTTCTGTAAATTTTACAGCATTGGAAAGCAGATTAAGAAGTATCTGCCGCAGACGAACTTCGTCTCCTATCAATATATTTGGTATTTGCCCGTCTATGTTAGTAAAAAACCGGATAGGTTTTTCTTTTAGGCGCGCGCGGATAATATTTACTGTATCATTAATAAGCGAAGCTAATAGATACCTTATCGGAACAATCTCCATTCTGCCTGCTTCGATTTTTGAGAAATCCAGAATGTCATTAATAATGGCAATAAGACTGTTTCCTGCCTGTTTTATATCCTGTGCATAACCTCTGGCTTCTTCCGAAAGATTTGTGCGTAAAAGCAGTTCTGCCATGCCGGTAATGGCATTCATAGGTGTGCGGATTTCATGGCTCATACTTGCAAGGAAGCTGCTCTTTGTCCTATTTGCATTTTCTGCTTCTTTCTGCAGCTCAACAAGATAACTATTCTGCGCTCTGATTTCGTCTACAATGCTAAATACATATTCACCGGTTTTTTCTACATTATTCTGATAAACAACAAGCATCCTGTAAATATCATCCTTGGAAATATTTGACTGCTCTATCATGGCTCCAATATGTTTTTTAATGCTTTCGTAACTTGCTGTCTCGCTATTTTCTGCTTCTGCTTCCATGCTTCCTTTTAAATAAGAAATGGTAATATTTAAAAGTTCACTGCGGCTTACAATATCAAATACCAATGACTTTAATTTACTGTCTGTATAGTGGAAAAGACGCTTTGTTTTATACGGGTCTGCCATTCCCTGTTCTGTTATAGTGCCGAAAAATACTGCTGTTAATGTCTGGTTATGATGCGTAAAAAGTTCTTCGCCGTATGTGTTAAAACCAATCATGGGAAATTGGCTGAATACATCATTAAATTCATCTAATTGTTTATTTTCCCTAAGTTCCAAAAGACGCTGCACGCAATTAAAAATAAGGCATCCCTGAATACCGGGAAGAAATTGCGTTGTTCCTCTGATACTATTTTCTGCATTTGCAATAATGTCTCCTGGTTTTAACAGGAATACTTTTGTACCGGCTTCTATGTAACAGTAAAATTGAATTCCTTTTCCTTCTACAATTAAGTTGGGACTGCGGATATATATGCTGTCGCCCAGTATAAGACCAAGCGGATTCTTTGCAAATATTTCGATTGTTAAATCGCCGACATTTTCAACTCCTACCTGCCGAGCATAAAATTCTGCAGCTGGTTCTCCGTTTATTTCCCATGCAATCCTCTGCATAATTTCTACACGGGTAATTGTAAAGGATTTTTCTGTAGGAATATAATGAACATAGTGATTAAAATAGAAAGGTATTTTCATTTTAAGAATTGCTGTGACAAGAGCGTCTTTGGAGATTTTGTCTCCCGCAGCAACAAATGTTTTGGTAAAAGACATTTCATCTGCGGCGGCTCCGCCTATAAAAGCAAGGTTTAGATCCTTCTCCATGGAGAATTCTTTCATTATAAGTTCGCCTAAACACAATCCATCGAAAAAAACCAATCCAAGATATTCATCGGGGTTTATATTCTGCCCTGCTGTTTTTCTTTTTAAATCTGTAATTGCTGTATGAGCTGCCAGGACAGGATCGTTTTTGACTCCTTCCTGAAAAGAAATATGCACTTCTTCTACTTCATCACTGGAAAGAGACATAACGGCGATTCCGTCATATATAACTCCATCGGTAGACCAGCCGCCGCACATAGAAGCGCCGATACATACAGCTTCGGGAAAGGCATGTGCGATAGCTTTTTGAATATTGAATTTTTCAAGAGAAGGTGAGAAAAAGTAGATTACAGCTTTAACATTGGGCTGCCAGACCCCAATAATTATTCTTTCTATATCCCATTCTTGTAAAGACGTAACCTTAACAGCCATCCAGCCCCTCTGTATACATAATAACACATAATAAGAAGAATTTAAAGGATTTTTACGGCTTGAACTTTTTTATCAGATCTGCAGCTTCCTGTTCATTGGCTGAATAGATAACCGCATCGCGTAAGGTTTTATTTCTGAATATGGCGCCAATAGCGGCAAGAAACTGAACATATAAACCGCAGTCTTTTTTCGGAGAAACAATCAGGACAAAAAGCTGCGAAGACTGCCCGTCTACAGATTCAAAATCTACGCCGCTTTTACTTACTCCAATAGCTACCGAAGTATCGATTATGCCATCGGTCTTTGCATGAGGCAGAGCAATGCCATGATCCATTCCGGTACTCATTGTTTGTTCGCGTTCCAAGACATCTGCAAGAACCTGATCTCTGTCCAGAAGTTTGCCTCTATCCGCCAGAATATCTACAAGCTCTGTGATAATATCTTTTTTTGTTTTTCCCTTTAGCTCCAGTTTTAAAAACTGCGGATCTATAAGCGCAAGAATATCCTTGGTTGTTCTGGCTTCGGTATCGAACAAATCTTTTTTCATTTCCTGCGGATTTGCAGATGTTTTAAGTTTTTCTATGTTATGTGAAAGTTCAAGGATTACTTCATAAATTTCATTTTTAACAAACGGCATGTCGGTCTTGGATGTTGTTATTGTTATCGCTTTGTGTTCTTCTGTTATAAAAAGGGCAATATCGTCTTTCCGCGCCTGTGAAATTCCTTCGTCTGCATTCATTGTCTGAACAAAGAATCCTTCGTTACGCAGTTCCCTTAAAAGGTTGTTCATTACAAGATAGGCAATTTCCGCTGTTTCAAATTTCCATTCTTCTGAAATACTGTCTTCGTTTTTAACAGGTTTTCTGGTTCCCTGCTTTTGTATTTTTAATGCCAGCCCCAACAGCGGAGACGATATAATAATTGTAAGAAAGATCATAAAAACTGATGCAGAAAAAAGCCTGTTATCCAATATGCCTACTGCAAGCCCTATGCCGCAGGTAATTAAAGCGCCTTCGCCGCGCGGTGTCATACCGGAGCCGATACGAAGAGCTCCAACTCGATTAAATCCGCAGAGCAAAGCCGAACCGCCGCCGCCGATTAATTTGGATAAAACAACTGCAATTGTATATATTCCGCCGAAGATTAAAATAGACGGCGTTGCAATTTCATGTACATTTACCATCATGCCCATAACAGCAAAGAATATCGGCACAAAGAAAACATATAAACCGCGGATGCGTTCCTGCACAACAGCTGCAATGTCTGTTTTAGAAAGTGAAAGCCCCGTAATATACGCGCCGATTATTAACGCAAGACCCTGCTTCTCCAAAAACCCGGCAAGGATTAAAGCCAAACCTAAAGCAAGCACAGAAAAATCCAGATTGTTTTTAAATGTTTTTAGGAATGAAGCAAGCGCTTTTGCACAGATTAAAAGGAAGATTGTAGCGCCAAGCCAGATGGCAAATATTTTACCTGCCATAAAAAGTATCGATGTAATAGAAAAACTTCCGCCTGCATTGCCGCCTGTAACGGATATTATTCCAAGCACTACTGCTAAAAGAATGATCCAGATTACATCGTCAAAAACTGATGCCGATAAAATGGTTACGCCTTCTGGTGAATCCAGTTTGTTCCGTTCAGAAAGAGTTCTGGCGCTGATACCAACTGATGTAGTAGTGGCAATAACACCCAGGAAAAGGCAATGAGGATCCCAAAAAGAAGCCCCAAGTAAAAGAGCGCCGCAGAGTGTTCCGGCAGCAAATGAAAGCAATGCGCCGCTGACTCCTACAATGCCTCCCACAACAGAATATCTAAGGAAGAGAGCCAAATCGGTTTCCAGACCGGTAACAAACAATAGTACAATGGAAGCAACTGTAGCAAAAGCGTATAATTCAAGGCTTACTGCCAGCGTATGAGTTTCTGTAAATGCCAGAGGAAAAATACCATCAGGAAAGAAAGGAAGGCTGATACCGCCAAGGGCATAAGGACCAATAACCACACCTGCAAATAACTCTCCCAAAACGGAAGGTACACCTATTTTTTTAGCCAATTGCCCGAACAAGCGAACTGCCAATAAAATTACGCCAAGCTGGAGAACCAGTTCAGCAACAAGGTCGGTTATTTCCATGTTTTATCTCAATCAAACAATTCTATGTCTTGAACAAGATAGTGTCTAGTAGGCATAATGACTTATTGGAGGGTTAATGCCTAAAATTCTACAACCAGCAGAAATGAGAAAATGCCTTGGCTGTTTCTCGTGCATGAGCGTTTGTTCCGTTATAAACCAAAATAATCATTCACTTATTAAAAGCGCCATAAAAGTGCGTACTACAGGAGGTATGTCCAGCAGCTTTATCGCTATTGTGTGTCTTGGCTGCAATGAACCGGCTTGCATGGAAGTATGCCCAAGCCATGCTCTTGAAAAACGCGATGGCGGCGGTGTTTTACTGGAAGAAGCAAAATGCATCGGCTGCCGTAAATGCGAAGAAGCCTGTATTGTTCATGCAGTAAATTTTGATACAGAAACAAAAAAACCTATTATCTGCCGTCATTGCGGAATATGTACGCATTACTGCCCGCATGATTGTCTTTTAATGATAGAATCCAAAACTTCTAACGGAAGTATAACTTCTAACGGAAGTTCAGCTTCTGCGGGGAATCAGGGGGCATCCAATGCTTAACGAAAAATATATAAGAGTACTTTATGTCGATTTAGAAACAGAAAAAATACGCATAGAACAGCGTGAAGATTTAATGTTATATCTTGGCGGTGCAGGAATTGCAAGTAAACTTCTGCAGGAAAACATGAAACCGGATCTTCCGACATTGGCTCCTGAACAGCCGATTGTTTTTGCCATTGGAGCCGGAGCGTACATTTTCCCTGTACTTACAAAAACTGTTGCTATGTTTTTATCACCGCTTACAGGCGAACTTGGAGAAAGTTATGCAGGCGGACGAATGGCAATGTCTTTGTTAATGGCAGGATACGATGCAATTGTTATTACAGGCAAGGCAAAAAAACATTGTTATTTATCTGTTTCTACAAATAACGTTGTTGTACGCGATGCAAGAGCAATGTGGGGGCTTCCGGTCGGAGAAGTGGGCAGAGCTATCCGCGACAGCGAACACGGCGGCGGAGATGCTGTTGGTAAAAGATCTATCATACGTATAGGACCCGCCGGAGAAAACGGCGTTGCATTTTCATGTGTTTGCGTAGATACATACAGGCATTTTGGCCGAATGGGTCTTGGAACCTGCATGGGGAGTAAAAATCTAAAAGCCGTTTCTATTTACGGAAACCGTTCTATTCCTGTGTTGAATCAAAAAGAATATTTTAAGGTTTACAAAGAAATTTATAAAAAATGCACAGACACCGACAATATGGCAAAATATCATGATACCGGTACTGCAATTAATATCCTTCCATTGAACAATTCAGGTGCGCTGCCGACATTTAACATGCGGGAAACTTCGTTTGAACATGCAGATCAAATAAGCGGAGAAGCTTTTGCACTTGTTAACCTTGTGCGGAAAATGTCGTGTACAGGCTGTCCTGTCGGCTGTATTCATATTGGTATGTACCGCAGGGAATTTGACAGAGGCCATGAGTACGAAGCTATCAGCGTAGCTTATGACTTTGAATTAATTTATGCGCTCGGCACTTTCCTTGGCATACGAACCACAGACGAAATTTTAGCCATGATAGAAGAAGTAGAAGAATGCGGGCTGGATGCAATGAGCGCAGGCGTATGTTTGGGCTGGGCAACAGAAGCTTTAGAACACGGCTATATAACCAAAGAAGACACAATAGTCGATTTAAGTTTCGGCGATAGCAGGGGTTATATTAAAGCGATTGAATATTTGTCTACAGGCATTAATAAATTTTACCGCATACTTGGCAAGGGAAGCAGATACGCAGCAAGAAAATACGGAGGAGAATCTTTTGCTATGCACATTGCAGGCAACGAAATGGCAGGTTATCACACAGGGTACGGATCTCTTGTAGGCGCTGCAGTTGGAGCCAGGCATTCGCATCTTTGCAACGGCGGGTACAGCATAGATCAAAGCAACAAGGAACTTGATGAAGATGTATTGGTAGAAAAACTATTCAACGAAGAATGCGAAAGATGCATGACCAATTCGCTGGTTATGTGTTTGTTCGCGCGCAAGATATACGACAGACAGACAATTTTAAATGCACTTAATTCAATTGGCTGGAACCTTTCCAATGACGACCTTACAGCGATAGGCAAACGTATTTATCAGACTAAATTGCAGATAAAAAATGCGCTTGGGTTCCAGCAGAAAGCTGTTAAACTTTCCAAACGTTTTTTTGAAACACCTAGTATGCACGGCAAACTTGACGAAGAGACAACCTACAGATTGATAAAAAAGTACACAAAATTAACAGACAACCTATTGCAGGAAACAATTTAACGCCAATGGAAGACCGTTATTCGCGCCAATTATTAATTGAACAAATTAGCGGCAAGGGGCAGGAAAAACTTTCAAAAGCTTCTGTTTTTGTTGTTGGAGCCGGCGGGCTTGGCTCCCCTGCCCTAACATATCTTGCCGCTGCCGGAATTGGACGATTGGGTTTTATTGATTCTGATACTATAACATTAAGCAATTTAAACCGGCAGTTTTTGTATTGTACAGGCAATATAGGACAAAAAAAAGCAGATTCCGCCAAAGAAAAACTTGTGTTATTTAACGATAAAATAATAATAAATTCATACAGCGATTGTTTAACAAGCGAAAATGCAGAAACCTTTTTTAATGGTTATGACATTGTTCTAGGCGCTGTTGATTCACTGGAAACACGCCATATAATTAACAAAGCATGTTTATCTCTTGGATTGCCATATATTGACGGCGGTTTAAATGGTTTTTCCGGCTGTATCTTTTATTCCAATCCCTGCAAAAATAAAAATAATTCGCCGTGCTTAAACTGCCTGTATCCGGAAAAATCAGAAAAAAAGGAAACAACCGGCGTTTTAGGAACAACAGCTGGTATTATAGGAACAATGCAGGCGAATATTGCTATTTTACTTTTGCTTGGTCTTAAAAACCCGCTGGAAGGAAAACTTTTAATTTACGATGGTATCCGCATGAATACAGATCTGGTAGATATAAAGCGAAATGAAAATTGCCCTGTTTGCGGATGTAAGACGGAGGAAAACAAGTGAATGTACTTTTTTACGGAGATGTATTAAATTACACAAACGGCGAAAAATCGCGCGATATAAATGATTGTTCCGATATACAGAGCCTTGCAGAAAAACTCGGCGGTTATTACGGAGAACGTTTCTTTAGTTATTTATTCGGCAATGAAACCTGTTTTTTTCTTGTTAACGGCAAGGGAATAATGCTAACAGGCGGTTTAAAAACAAAGCTTAAACCAGAAGATAAAATAGAAATCCTCCCCTTTGTACACGCCGGATAAACATAGTAACAACAGGTAATAATACCTTCTTTTATTCATTTAATATGATATAATGGCATTTGGAAACATGCCATGAAAAGTAAACTTGTTTCACGCCTTAGAAATACAAATATGATTTTCATTATTTTCATATTGATAATAATGATGTGCGTAAGCTCTGTTATAATCTTTACGTTTACAGATAATGCTTCAAGAGATTATGTTCGTTTTTATACTATGGAATCGGTATCAGTATTAGGTTCTTATCTAAATCATGAAATTACCTTGATTCAGCAGGCGGCAAAAAACAGAGAAATAATTGAATGGTTTGCCGATGAAGATAACACAGAAAAAAGGGCTGCCGCATTTCAGAGAATGATGCATTTTGCGGATATGCTTCAGATTAACGGATTGTATTTTGTAATAAAAAATTCATTACACGAATATTCGATTGACGCAGGCATTTCTATAGATAAATTTATCCCCATACCGGACAAGAAAAATTCATATCTTCCGTATTCTTTAAATCCGGATATTTTATACGACCAGTGGTTTTTTACAGCAGTTGCTTCAGATTATGATTTTACACTAAACCTGGATATCGATAAAATAACAAACACACGGCGCTTGTGGATAAATCACAAGGTTATAAATAACGGTGAAGTAACGGGTATTCTATGTTCTGCATTGCAATTTGACGAAGTTTACGATGAACTATTCGGCAATTATGACAGCAATAATGTTCTTGGCTTTATAATAGATAAAAACGGAATAATTCAAATAAGCAGCGATATTCCTGAACCAGATTTTCTGCACATCGAAACCACAATTTACGATATGGAAGAAAAGCGGCATATATTTGATGTCTACTCCGCTCCCATTTTTGTTTCTGAAATAAGCAGTTATCTGAATACAGGGAATCAATATAACCAGAAAATAGAACCAAGTGTCGTAAAGTTTTCCAGCGGGAATTATCAGTATTTATCAATTGCTCCCATTCCAAATACAAATTGGCTTACAATTACATTCTTTAACTCCAGGGCATTGTTCGATGTTATGAACATGATTCCGCTTCTTATTGTTGTTATTTTAGCGTTTGGTTTTTATATTTTATTAAATTCCCTTTCAATCCGGCATCTGGTTCTTAATCCGCTTGGAAAACTTACTCACAGCGTATCCGAGTCGGATTACAATATAGATGTAATTTTTGGAACTAACCGTAATGATGAAATCGGCGAGCTTGCACGGACGACCCGCAGAACATGGAAAAGACTTAATGAGAATACAATAAGTTTAATGTCATCCATAAAAGACAGAGAGCGGCAGACTCAGATACTTCATGCAGTTAATTCAATCGCCGCTTCGTTATTCAGCGCAGAAAGTGAGGCAGAGTTTAAAGAATCACTGCCGGAAGGCATGCAGCTTTTAGCCGGCTGTATAGATATAGACCGCGCCTTCATCTGGAGAAATGAAATAATAGACGGTATCCTTTGTTATAAATTAATTCACGAATGGGTAAGTGAAATAGGAAAGATAAATAATAAATTAAATGTAGGTCATGTTTATACATATCCCAATGACGCTCCAAAATGGCTTGAAAGTTTTCTTAAAGATGAATGTGTTTACGGGTCTGTTACTAATATGCCGGAAAACGAAAAAAGAAATCTTGAACAAAACGGCGTTAAATCCATACTGGCAGTTCCTGTACATCTGCACGGGCAATTTTGGGGGTTTGTTAGTTATGACAATTGCCAGATCGAAAATATTCTTTCGCAGGATGATATAGATATATTAAGATCCGGAAGCCTTCTCATTGGAAATGCTTTTTTACGCTATGATATAACCCAGAATTTAAAAGATTCTGCAGAAGAAGCAAAAGCTGCAAGCCGTTCCAAGTCATCATTTTTGGCAAATATGAGTCATGAAATCCGCACGCCAATGAATAGTATTATAGGATTTTCTGAACTCGCACTGGATGACGAACTTCCTTCTAAAACAAGAGATTATATTACAAAAATAAAAAACAATTCTGATTGGCTTTTGCAGATTATAAATGATATTCTGGACATTTCTAAAATTGAATCCGGTAAAATGGAACTGGAAAGCATCCCGGTTGATTTACACGAAATATTTACCTCCTGCCGTACATTAATTCTGCCTAAAGCGCTGGAGAAAGGCCTAACATTGTATTTTTACGCAGAGCCGTCTATCGATAAAATACTGTACAGCGATCCTACAAGGCTTCGTCAGGTGCTTGTTAATCTTCTTTCCAATGCAGTAAAGTTTACCAATTCCGGCGAAATTAAAATGAAAGTTTCCATAAAAGAAACTGCAGAGGACAGCGTTACGCTGCATTTCGAAATTATAGACAGCGGAATTGGCATCACAGAAACTCAAATGGCTAAAATTTTTGACCCGTTTGTACAGGCAGAAACCGGCATAACCCGCAAATACGGCGGTTCAGGACTTGGTCTTCCCATAACAAAAAACATAATCGAAATGATGGGGGGCGAGCTTTTTGCAGAAAGCAAACCCGGCGCCGGCAGTAAGTTCAGTTTTTCTCTAACTTTTAAAGCTGCAAATATTACAGACAATAAAAATCCTGCAGAACGGGTAATTTTTGACGATATTGAAAGACCGGTATTCGAAGGCGAGATACTGTTATGCGAAGATAACGGCATGAATCAGCAGGTTATTTGCGAACATCTGGAACGGGTAGGGTTTAAAACAGTAGTTGCCAAAAACGGAAAAAAGGGCGTAGAATTAGTTAAAAGACGTTTGTTAAGCGGAGAAAAACAATTTGATATGATATTAATGGATATTCATATGCCGGTAATGGATGGGCTTGAAGCTGCTTCAAGAATTATCAGTATTAATGCCTCCATCCCAATTGTTGCAATGACAGCAAACGTCATGGTAAATGACAGGGAAATATACAAGGCCAACGGAATGAATGACTGTATTGCCAAGCCGTTTACATCGCAGGAATTGTGGCGCTGCCTAATGAGATACTTTAATCCTGTGAGCTGGCAAAGAGACTATGTTAAACTTCAGGAACTTGCAGAAAGAGAACTGCGGATAAGGCTTATTAACAGTTTTTTAGAAAGCAATCATAAAAAAATTGATGATATTAATGACGCTATTAATTCCGGAGACATAAAACTTGCACACAGACTGGCGCATACATTAAAGGGCAATGCAGGCCAGCTGAATAAAACCCGGTTACAGCAGGCTGCCAAAGATGTAGAACAACAGTTAAAAGACGGCGAAAACCTTGTTACTCTAGAACAAATGGAAACCCTGGAAAAAGAATTTAATTCAGCGCTTAAAGAATTGGTCCGCGATTCTATGCAATCTGCAGATGTTTCCAGCTTGTATGAAAACTTTGATAATGTCCTAAATAACAGCGATACAGAAAATAGCGGGAGAGCCGCATTATGACAGAACAAAATAAAAAAAACAGCCTTCTTATTGTAGATGATGATGCATCGAACCTTATGGAACTTACCCGCATTTTACAGCCTGAATATAATATTTATATGGCAAAAAACGGCGCGTCCGCTTTGGAAAAAGCACAGCTGAATGTGCCGGATCTTATTTTGCTGGATGTTGTAATGCCCGACATGAACGGGTTTGACGTATTAAAAAAACTTCAGGTTTCGGAAAAAACACAGATTATTCCGGTTATTTTTATTACTGGAATTAACGAAGACAGCAACGAAAGCGCAGGACTTTCTATTGGAGCTGTAGACTATATCCGCAAGCCTTTCGATTCCATGGTTATTAAACTTAGAGTACGGCATCAGATTCAAATTATTAATCTAAGGCGTGATTTGGAAGAATCGGCAAAAACTGCCGAAATGGCAAGCAAGACCAAATCTGTTTTTCTTGCAAACATGAGCCACGAAATACGAACGCCGATGAATGCCATTCTCGGCATTACAGAAATAATGCTGCAGAATGAAACTCTTCCGGAAAAAATAGAAGAAGGGCTTGGTAAAATTTACAGTTCCTGCGATTTGCTTCTTAGCATAATAAATGACATACTGGATTTTTCAAAAATAGAAGCAGGCAGAATGGATATTATTCCTGTTCAATATAAAATTGTAAATCTAATAAACGATGTTGTTAACCTTAACATGATGCGGTTCGATGATAAATCTATCGATTTTGAAATTAATATTGATGAAAACATTCCGGTAAGATTTACAGGAGATGAACTTAGAATAAAACAAGTTTTAAACAATTTGCTCTCTAATGCTTTTAAATACACGGATACAGGCAAGGTAACACTATCGGTATCTTTTGAATCCGGCAGGAAAGATGAAGTTCTTGTTCTAAGCGTTAAGGATACTGGTTATGGCATGACAAGTGAACAAGTAGAAAAAATATTCGATGAATATTCCAGGATTATCCATGCAAAAAGCGGCGCTATAGAAGGCACTGGGCTTGGTTTATCCATAACACAGCGTTTGTTAAAATTAATGAACGGCGAAATAATTGTAGAGAGTACTCCCGGCAAAGGTTCAATTTTTACAGTAAAGCTGCCGCAAAAAGCGGCGGATACGGAAATTCTCGGGAAAGATGCTGCCTTAAACCTGCAGCAATTCCGCATGAACTGCATGCCGCAAAAAAAATGGAAAAAAATAAACAGAGAGCCGATGCCTTACGGAAGCGTTTTGCTTGTTGATGATGTAGAAACAAACATTTATGTTGCTATGGGTCTTATGAAACTTTACAAACTGCAAACAGAAACTGCAATGAGCGGATTTGAAGCAATTAAAAAAATAAAAGACGGCAAAGTGTATGATGTTATTTTTATGGATCACATGATGCCGGAAATGGATGGCATAGAAACAGTAAAACATCTGCGCGAATTGGGGTATAAGGAACCTATTGTTGTACTTACTGCAAATGCAGTAACAGGACAGGAAGACATGTTCCTAAAAAACGGTTTTGACGATTTTATTTCCAAACCCATAGATATGCGGCAGTTAAATTCAATATTAAATAAATTAATACGCGATAAGCAACCCGCAGATGTTGTTGAAGCTGCCCGCCGGCAAAATGAAAATACCAATGAAAATTTAAGCGGACAGCCGGAATTTGATTCCCTTTTATTGGATTCGTTTATAAGAGATGCCGGCAAAGCGATTGATTGGCTGGGCGAACAGCTAAAAAATATTACAATAGAAAACGAAGACATTCTGCGGAAGTTCACCGTTATTGTCCATGGCATGAAAAGTTCTCTCTGGAATGTCGGCGAAAAAAAACTTGGAGAGACAGCACAAAAACTGGAAATAAGCGGACGCGAAAAAAATATAGATCATATAAAAACAGTTACTCCGGAGTTCCTTAACGAACTGCGTATTCTGCTGGAGAGGCTAAAATTAAATAAAAATGTACCGGATTCCGGCACAGAAGACAAAGATTTAGAAGATTTATGCAAGAAACTTCTTTCTATTCAAAAGATGTGCGAAGATTATAATAGAAAAGGCTCTTTAGATATTCTTACAGAAATGAAAAACTATTCAAAAAAAACAATGGAAGTGCTGGAAAATATTAAGATACATGTGCTTCACAGCGAATTTGAAAAAGCAGAACAAGCAGCAAAAATGCACATTGCACATTTAGATAAATAGCGCTATTCTAAAATAGCGCTATTTATCAAAAACTGTTTTTTTTAACTTTTCCAGCGTATTAAAAGCAAGCTGAAAATCAAAATCTTCTATTTGCTGGCTCAGTTCGTTTATGAGACCAGAATCTCCGGGTATTTGATTTATTTTATCAATAAGTTTTAAACAATCAGGATTACCGGTAGTTAATAACGGTTCCAGGGTATCAAACAATTCCCGTACGGATTCTATATCCAGTTTTTCGTCCTGATTCTGCCTGCCCGTTGATTTTTCTTCCAGAAGGGGAGCAAATTCATTAAGGACTATGTTTAATTCTGCATCCAGGGTTTTTAGCTGTTCATCTGTCGCAGTATTTTTTCCATTTTTTAGCTGCTTCTCTACTGCTGCCGCTGCATTCTGCAGTTTTGTTTTTCCAATCTGCGCAGCATTGCTTTTTAAACTGTGCGAAAAACGGTGAGCGCCGGCGACATCGCCTTCTTCCAGAGCTTTGATAATATCTGCAAATTTGCTTTTGTTGCTTCTTACAAATAAAAGCTGCAGAGACCTAAGGAATTCAACATCTTTTTCCAAAGGGTTTTCATCTTCTTGTTTTATTTTCAGGTCTCCCATGCTTATAGGCGTAAGGAATTTTAAAAGGCTCTTCCATAATTCACGCGAAGTAAACGGCTTTCCTACACAGTCTCTTAAACCATTTATTTTATAAATCTCTTTATCATCTGTCATAATGTTTGCAGTCATTGCTATTATTGGAATATCCGCTTCAATTTCCAGAATTTTTGCAGATGCTTCAAGGCCGTCCATCACAGGCATATGCATATCCATAAAAATTAAATCGAATTGTTTTTCTTCTCTTTGTTTCCGCTCACGTACCAAATCAAGTCCTATCCTGCCATTCCATGCAACAACTGTTTTTATTCCCACTCTTGCAAGATGTTCGCAAATAACCTGCTGATTCATAACATTATCTTCACATAACAATACTTCATGGTCAAAAGTAGGTTTATCAAACTCATTAAAAACAAGTTTTTGTTTGAACATTTCATCGTTTGTCGCATCAATTGTATTAAAAACAAGAGTAAAAAAGAATTTGCTTCCAATTCCCGGCATGCTATCTACATGAAGCTGTCCGCCCATCAGTTCCACTATGCTTCTTGTAATTGTAAGTCCAAGTCCGGTTCCGCCGTATTTTCTTGTTGTTCCGGTTTCTGCCTGCATAAAAGGTTCAAATACTTTATTTATTTGTTCTGTTGTCATGCCGATACCGCTGTCTTTAACTTCGAAATACATTACAACGGTTTCTTCTGTTCTTTCTTTTATTTCTGCAAGAACTTTCACCGTTCCGGTATTTGTAAATTTTACAGCATTGGAAAGCAGATTTGTAATTACCTGACGAAGCCTTGTAGGATCGCCCAACGGCATTTTCCCGATACTCGGTTCAGCGTAAAAAAACAAAGATACTCCTTTCTCTGCAGCTTTGGGAAGTATTAATGTCCTGCAGCTTGCAAATAATTCTTGCATGTCAAAAGGAATATTTTCTATTTCTATTTTACCGGATTCTACTTTTGATAAATCCAGAATATCATTTACAATCTGCAAAAGTCCTTTGGAATTTTCCAGTATTTTGCTTAAGTAATCTCTTGTTCTTTCAGGTATAATATCATCCAGTGCAAGCTCGGAAAAACCCATAATACTGTTCATGGGAGTGCGTATCTCATGACTCATGCTTGCAAGGAATATAGATTTGGCAACAGAAGCAGCCTGCGCTTTTTCTGCGGCTTCCCTTAACTGTTCTTCAAAACCTTTTACCTGCGTTTCGTCATTAAAATAATTACATAACACCTTTGAGCCGTCTATCCATGGAATAACCGCAGATCTTCCGCCGATCCATTTTCCGATACATTCATCAAAACTATAAATGTAACTTGTACTTGGAAATGAATCTTTATTTTTTACCAGTTCCGGCATATTACAATGCGAACACGGCGCATCCAGGTTTCTTATAACCTTGTAGCATTTATTTTTATGATAATTATCCTTGTCAACTCCGTATGTATTTATAAGGCTTTGATTCAAATATAGAATATTGTAATCAAAATCGGCTACACTAATCATGGTTTCTAAAAAGTCCATGGTTGCCATTGTTTTATTTTTTAATGATATAGACTGACAAAGCTTATTTATTCCTTCTATAATTTCTTTATAAGAACCGCTGTATCTGGAAGGATCAATCTGAAAACTAATATCGCCGGAAGCGTTTAATTCTTTGGTTAGGCGCAAAAGGTCTTGCAGCATCGATTTTACTACATCTACAAGCAAATAAATATCTGCGTTTAATAAATCAATTTCATCTTTCGGGAAGTGCGGCCTGTCAACAACCATATCCAGTTTTCCCTGAGTAACATCGGATATAAGTTTTACCAAATTAGTTACAGGATTAATTATTCTGGATATAATGTTTAAAAGAATGGTTGCTGCAATTACAAGCCCTAATATACCGATAAATATGCAGTATAAGATTAAACGGTTTCTTTCCTGAATTAACTCCTTGTTTGAAATGCCGACAACTATCATGGCAAATTCTTCTTTTTTGGAATTAATCAGCGGAAGCAAAAAACCGCTGTATGCTTCTCCCAATAAATTATATGTATAAAAGGAGTCTCTGCCTTCTTTCAATTCATGAATTGATAAATCGGTATCAAGCTGAGAACCTATAATCCGCTCACCATCTCTTTTTATGGTTGTTGCGATTCTGTTATTACCCAAAAATATTGAAATTTCAGCGTTAAAATTTTCTTTTAATCTGTCAACCGATTCATTTTCGTCCAGCCGTATTCCTGCAGAAATTACGCCAATCAATGAATTTCTGGAATCATAAACAGGTGCGCCTGTATGAATAGAAAGATTTATTACAGGCCCCGATTCATAATATGTCGATACAAGACCGTTCATGGCATCAGTAATATTTTGTATCTCAGAAACATTATCACCAAAACGCAGAGGTTCATATGTCCTTGCAAGAACTATTCCATTTTCGTCTGTCACGGTAAAATAAGTAATGTCAAACAATTCTACCATAGGGTTTAATGCATCTATTATTTCTCTTGTACTGCGATCGCTGACAGCTTTTATAACATCGGGGAAACGTGAGACAGAAACTGCCGCTGTTAATGTATTGCGTCCGTATCTGTCCAGATAACCTTTTAAATTAGCAGCAGTTGCAAAAATATTTTCCCTTTTTTGTACTGTTGTAAATCTGTAAAATTCAAAAGAAGAATACGCAGTCATAATAATAACTAAAGAGAATAATATAATTAAAGCAGCGCCTAAAATTTTGCTTTTTAATTTATTTTTAAACATAGATTATTTTTGCTCCAAATATTTTATAAGGCAGCGCCACAATTCCTGCGAAGTAAACGGTTTTCCCAAATAATCATCCATACCGCCGGCTTTGTAAACCTCTTGATCTTCCGTCATTACATTTGCCGTCATTGCAATAATCGGGGTGCTTGTAATGATCTTCTTTATTTCTGCAGTTGCTTCAAGCCCGTCCATCACAGGCATATACATATCCATAAAAATTAAATCAAACGGTTTTTCTCCGTTATTTATGCGATTTTTAATAATATCAACGCCAGCTTTGCCGTTTTCTGCTATTACAGTTTTTATTCCAACCCTTTTAAGATGTTCGCGTATAACCATCTGATTCATCTCATTGTCTTCGCATAATAGAACCTCGTGGTCAAACGATGGTTTTTTAATATCATTAAGATCTATCTGCTTTAGCTGCGCTTCTTCTTCCGGCACATCTATTGTATCGAATGTCAGAGAAAAACTGAATTTACTTCCAATTCCGGGTACGCTGTCAACAGTTAGATTCCCGCCCATCATTTCTATAATGCTTTTTGTTATTGTCAAGCCAAGCCCCGTACCGCCGTACTTGCGAGTAGTGCCGGTTTCTGCCTGTGTAAACGGATCAAAAATAACTTGTATTTGTTCGGGCGTCATGCCGATACCGCTGTCTCTAATTTCAAAATTCATTGAAATGGTTTTATCGTCCATGTGAATAATATCAGAAACAAGTTTAATCATTCCGGAATTTGTAAATTTAACTGCATTAGAAAGCAGATTCACCAGCACTTGTCTAAGCCTTGTAGGATCGCCAACCGGCATTTTTCCCATGCTTGGCTCTGCATAAAAATGCAGAAGTATTCCTTTTTCTACAGCTTTTGGCATTACTAATGTGCGGCAGCTAGAAAAAAGTTCATGCATGTCAAAGGGAATTACTTCCAATTCCATTTTTCCAGATTCAATTTTAGAAATATCCAGAATATCATTAATAATCTGAAGCAGCCAATCTGCATTCGATTTTATATTCTTAAGATAATCCCTTGTCTTTTGTGATGTTTCACCGTCTAAAGCAAGTTCAGAAAAGCCCATGATACTATTCATAGGTGTGCGAATTTCATGACTCATGTTTGCAAGAAACACAGATTTTGATTTACTTGCAGCTTTTGCAGCTTTAAGCGCAGATTCCAGTTCTTCCTGATACTTGTTTAACTTAATTGTGCGTTCCTGGACAAGAGCTTCCAGTTTTATTCCTTCTTTACGGTATCTAAAAAACAAGATCACCAATAGAGCAATAACAAACATAAATAAAAGTAACGAGCCTATAAACCATGGAACCTGCGTTTCAATCAATTTAACCCGGTAATCATATGTTTTACGCACCCACATGTCCGAGATACCTTTTGTATCTATCATTCCCAAAGATTTATTAATTATGGAACATAATATTTCTTCTTCTATATTTAATCCGAATTTTATTGTTCCTGTATAATCAAACACAATATTAGCTTTGTAATCCGGAAGCTCCAGGTAATGGGTTAAATATAAAAGCCTTTTCTGATTTGTCATTACCATTTCTACTTTGCCAAGCCGAAGCGCCTCAAGAGCTTCTTCTGTACTTTCATATTCAACAGTATTCATGTGATTAGGAAACCATTTTCTAAAAGTATCAGCATATACCGTATCTCTTGCAAGCCCGACCTTAACATATAAAATCTCGTTCACTTTTATATCCGGATAATCGGCATGAGATATTAATGCAAAATGATCTGTTATCTGTCCTGTTTCCGGCCATAGAAACTGGTTAAGACGGCTGGCAGATTGAGTCAGCTCGGGAACTAATGTTATATCGCCGCTTCTTAACATCTCCAGGATTTCTGGCCATCCTGTGTTTTCATTATTAACACGCTTAAAAGTTAAACCTGTAAGGGATGTTATTTCATCAAGTATATCAAGGGAAACCCCTCTCCATTGTTTATAACGCTTGTCAAAAAAACTGCCGGGATAATTCCCAGGATCAACGCCTATTGGTATTACAGGATTATTTTTTATGTACTCATGTTCTTCTTCCGTTAGCTGCATGTTCAATTTATTATGCATATACTGCTGGTGCCCCTGATTATACATTGCAGTTAAAAAACGTATACCGCCGCTTTCCAGTACTTTTTCCATAACAGTAATAAAAGGAAATAAAACAGGGTTCTGAGTCGTTAAGGATACCGGCCTGTAGATTAGCGGAAAAAAATACATTGTATACATGTCGCTATACTGAATAAAATTGGCCTCTACAGTACCGCTGTAATAAAAGGCGTCTATTTTTCCGCTTTTTAAAGCTTCATAAACAAGGCTGACATCGCTTAGGGTAATAACTTCATAAGAGCCTGTTTCTAATTCACTGATAACAGTATGAATTGTACTGGTTCCTTCTATGAAGCCGCACTTTAAAGGACGTTCATTGACTATTTCATCCAAAGGCCTGCTTCCGTTAAGGCGGTAATATTTTAAAGGCCGGGAAGCAATAGCGCTTGTCATGTGATAGGTTCTCAGCCGTTCTTCTGTAGCGGTTATTTCTCCGGAAAAAGAAATAACATGGGATTCAAGCCCGGCAAGAAGATCAAGCCAATCGAACAATTCCGGAATAAAAGGAATGCCGAAAAAACCAGAAAGCCATTCGCAGAATAAAGCGGAAAACCCTTTTATTTCTCCGTTACCGTTTAAAAATGTCTCTGTACTCAGCGGCATTCCGTAAATAAAACTACGTTCCTGCTTTTGTATAGCTTCTATGGCTGCAATTTCTTCGCTTGTTATCCCGGGAACATCATAAAATGATAAAGGCAGCCGTTCTGCTCCGGAGAGGACAGCAGAAAAACTTCCGGCGCTTCCTGGCTTTCTTGCATTGCTGCAGCCAAAAGAAAAAATAGAAACAGCCAGCAGGAGTACAGAGATTTTTATTATCGTTTGGATTCCATAACGCATTCAAAATCCTTATGATTTATCAGGACAAAACATTAATTCTTATTGAATTTTAATGCATATAATAGTAAAAAACAAGCAAAAAATAGCATAACAGACAAAAAATATATATAACGCCATTTTATTTTTTCCGTAAAAAAAGGGATAATTGACAAAAAATATAAATGTAATATAATTATTATTCAGAGGTTTGTTATGAAAATAATACTAATTTCAATAATTGCCGCTATGAGTTTAATATCATGCGACATTCCGGCGTACTATAACTATAATGTTACAAATGAATCTAACAAACCGGTGTCTTATATTTTTAACGGCACCCCTGATACTCTTGAACCAGGCGAATGGAAACCATATCAATCAAAAACTGGAGCCCGCTTTACCGGACTAATAGATATTGATGCCGGCGAAACACATGGTTTTAATATCAGTGTAAAGCTTAGATCGCACAGAAACGATTATGTTTTTTATAATTTTTCTCCGTTTGATCTTCACGTATTAAATACATTGCCAATAGATCTCACCATAAAAGCCGGAGAATATATTGATAATGGCGGTTCAACCGAATTGCTTGTTGCTGCCGATTCTAATCCTAATACAAATGCAAAAATATACACAAACAAGCCTGTCTTTGCTGTTGTAACTGAAGTATATCAAAATTTTCCAATTATTTTTGACTGGAAATATATCGACGATGATAGAATTGTTTATCTTATAATTAAATAGATATAATCAAAACTATTTAAAACTCTTGTGCACTTACGGCTTTCTCCGCAGCGGAAATGACCTCTTTAAATTCTCCGTGCAGCAAATTTACAGAGATTTCATCTAAAAGCCTGTTTATTTTTTGTGTCCATGTTTTTTTTCTTAAATCGTCCATTGCTGTTTTGGCATCTTTCTTTTTCATGTTTTCACATGCTGTTTTTATAACTATTAATTTATCTTTCAGGAAGACCATGTCATCAAACGAAACATCATCTGCCTCTTTTAATTTTTCTGTTTTATATTTATTAAGGATCAATTTAAGCAGATTTATAAACGGCGGAGTATCAGTTAATATTTCTTCTATTCTTCCATCATCTCCCGCCTGTTCCAGTTTAAAAGCATCAGTAGACAGTTCTTTTTCTCCAATATTTAAAAGAACGCTTTTCATGCTATGAACATTTATTGTAAATAAATTCACTTCTGCATCATCCTGGTTTTTTATTTTCGGCAGAATATCTTCCAATACAGCAATAGTTTTTTCAATATCACGCAAGACAGATTTTATTATCTCATTGCTTATTTGAGTATTCAGCTCCTTTCCGGAAACAAGTTTTAGTTTTACTTTTTGCCGTGATTCTTCAATCACTTCTGGCGGCTGCTTGTCGCGGATTAATCTGTTAAGCGATGCATTTAACTCGCGAATATCAATTGGTTTAGAAATAAAGCCGTCTAAACCATTGGATAAGAACATAACCGATGATCCGGTTACGGCATTAGCTGTCAGTGCTACAATAGGATGGGTATAACCCATTTCGCGGATTATTTTTGTTGCTTCCAATCCATTCATTTTTGGCATCATATGATCCATAAAAATAATATCGTAGATTTTTCCGGCTTTGATTCTGTCTATTGCTTCAAAACCGCTGGAAACAGTTTCGATATTAAGGCCGTAAGGCAGCATCATACCCTTTGCTACATATAGATTGGATTCAACATCATCTACTATAAGGACGCTGCCGTAAGGCATGTATTCATGAACAATCTGCGCCCTGTTCAGTTTAAGCATATTTTTAAAACGGCTGCTGCGTAATTTTTCTGCCAGTTCAGCGCCGCAGACACTAGAGCCGATCCGCTCTTGAGGAAGACGCACCAGAAATACAGAACCTTTATTAAGTTCGCTTTCAACAGAAATTTCGCCGTTCATTACATCAATAAGGCGTTTTGTAATATGCATCCCCAGCCCTGTACCGACAATAGTGCGGTTAGTATCCATATTAAAACGTGTATATTCGTCAAACAGCTTATTAATCTGTCCTTCTGACATTCCCTGCCCGGTATCGGTAATACGTAAAATAAGCATACACGGAGTGCGCTCTGTTCCGGCACCGGGAATTTCATTACATAAAGCGCTGACCGACAGTTCTACCTTGCCTTTGTCGGTATACTTAAATGCATTAGAAAGTATATTGTTTAATATCTGTTTAATGCGAAGTTCGTCACCTAACAAATCAAGCGGAGTATCTTTATCAATTTTAAGGTCAAACTCTATAGGTTTACTGTCATACCGCAGAAGATTTAATTGTACAGTATCGTATATAATGCTTGGAATATCGTACTGTGCCGGTATTATTTCCAGCTTGCCGGCTTCAATTTTGGAAAGGTCGAGTATATCATTGATAATATTCAGCAATAAATTTCCTGAACTGTATACCATATTAAACGCTTCATCAATCTCCGGCGAATTAGTATCTTTTTGCAGCTGAATTTCCGCTGTACCAAGAATCGCATTCATCGGTGTTCGGATTTCATGACTTATATGCGACAAAAATTCACTCTTTGCTTTATTTGCGGCTTCTGCTTCCATGCGGTTTCTTTCTGCATCAAAAATCAGTTTCTTCATGGGTGTTATATCAATAATTGTACCTGCAGTACGCAAAGGATTGCCGCTTTCATCCCTGATAGTCTTGCCTGTAGCGTGGATATAAACACACTCGCCGTTTTTTTTCAAAACGCGGTATTCCACATTGTAAGGCGTTTGACCTGTCTTATCCATCAAATGTCCAATAACGGCATCGGGAACCCATTTCCAATCATCGGGATGCATACACTTGAATAAACTGCTGGCAAGATTAGGGAATTCGTTTTCGTCCTTATATCCCAATAAATACCTGAACTCATCCGGGATAATAAGTTTGTTATTGGGATTTAACGGATCATTCTTCATTATATCCATTTCCCACATGAATATATTTCCGGCTTCCATTGCCATGTTCAATTTTATCAAACGGTATTCAGCTTCTTCCCGCTGTTTTTCTGCTTTGTTTATTAAGATTTTTTCAGATGTTATATCGATAATTGTTCCAACAGTGTGCAGAGGATTACCTTCGCTGTCCCGGATAGTTTCTCCAGTAGCATGGATATAAACATAATCACCGTTTTTTTTCTGCAATCTGTATTCAATATCGTAAGGCGTCTGCCCTGTTTTGTCTAAAATGTGAGCATTAGCGGCAGCTGGCACCCGTTCTACATCATCAGGGTGAAGACAGTTTACTAAACTACTGATAACGTTAGGAAAGTCGGTTTCATCATTATACCCCAATACATGCCTTAATCCGTCCGGCCAAACTGCCGAAGTATCGTTGATAACGTCTTGGTCGTCACTTGCAATTTTTGTTTCCCATATATGCGCGTCTGCAGCATTTAACGCCAGGTTTAATTTAATAAGTCTAAGTTCAGCTTCCGCACGCTGCCTTTCTGCTTCAAAAATAAAATTTTTCATGGGTGTTATATCAATAATTGTACCAACAGTATGCAGAGGGTTACCGTCTTTATCCCTAATAGTCTTGCCTGTAGCATGGATATAAACATAACCGCCGTTTTTTTTCTGCAGCCTGTATTCCAAATTGTAAGGTGTTTGATCTGTTTTATCCAACAGATGAGCAATGAACGCATTAGGTACCATTTCCATGTCTTCGGGATGGAGACGGTTTACTAAAGTGCCGACAGAGTTTGGAAAATCGGTTTCGTTCTTATACCCCAGAGCAAACCTTAACCCGTCTGGCCAAATTACCGGATTGGAAAAATTAAGCGGATCATCCTTTATAAGTTCCATTTCCCATAAAAATACTTTTCCAACTTCCATTGCCATGCTTAATTTAACAAGCAAGTTTTTATCCGCTAATGCTTTATCTTTTCCTGCGAGGAGGCGCAAGAGGATAAAACTTAGTCCTGTTGCCATAATCAGCCCAAGGGCGATTAGAAACCATAAAATAAACTGAAGGCTTGAAATGTAATGATATATAGGAGTAGCAACGCCAATATACCAGCCGTTATCAAGCCGGCGGACGTTATGGATTTTTGTACTCCCGTCGCGGCTAAGGAACCTGTCTCCAAAAACAAAACCATTCTGTTCTAATTTGTCTGCTATGCCCGAGATGCCGGTTGCATGTGCATCACGTAATGGCACGCCGATAAATTCAGGAAAGGGGAACGCTATGATAGTCATATTTTCGTCCAGCATCATCCATGTTATAGGACTGTCTCTGCGCAATTCATAGGAAAACTCATAAATCCTGTCTAACAGGATATTCAATCCGACAATGGCAATTAAATTGCCAGCGTTATCGTATAAGCCGCGAGCGTATGCAAGGGCGACTTCGCCAGTTACCATATCAACATAAGGAGGAGTGACAACGATTTGACCTTTTGCCGCACTGGCGAGTATATACCAATCCCGTTCTTCAACAATAAAAATCCCCGCTTCTTCCAAAGCATGCCAGTCTGTTTCCGGCGAAATTGCGCTGAATGCGTTCCTTTCGATCTGACCGGGAATATCAAAATATGCAAAAACACTGAGAAATCCCGGAATACCTTTATTTTTGCTATACTCGGTTATACCAGAAATATATACCTTCATTTCTTCCAAACCGGCGCCTTGAGAAAGCTGCATATTTATTGACTGGCTTATCATACCTGTCATTGTTTCCAGTTCTTTCAAGTCGGCTTGCAGCTGTGATTCAATACTGATGAACAAAGCTTCTACTTCGTCCTCCAGGTGCCCGCGCTCCATTTGTAACCCAAACATGAAGCTCGCAAGTACCATTAACCCAAACGCAAAAAAGACAGCCAAGACCTGCAAATATGCCAGACGCGATGAAAACGCTTTACGTATGAAAGAACTAATTACAGGCACAAGACCTCCTTCCCGCTTGTGAAAACATTCGATTTTACATTATATCATGATATACCCGGAAATATAAAGAAAAAAAACAAAAATTAAAAATGTTTTTATACAGGAAATTGATATAAGTAACAATTAAATAATTACCCGCAGCAGAGCATTTATCTTTATTAGAACAGAATTGGAAATACAAGAATGAACAATTATAAAAATTGACAGCATCCGGAAAAGATGTCATAATATGGGGGTATAAAAACATTTAAAACAAGACAGTAACTTTACAATAAGGAACATAGGATATGAAAAAAAGAAGTGTTTTCCATTCACTTAAATTTAGGCTAATTGCCTTTTTTGTTATTTTTATAATTATTTTGACAACAATATTGGTTTTACTGGGCGTACGGGAATTGTCAATTACAGTAATTGACTCATATTCAAAGCAGGGTATCTTACTTGTAGAAAATGCCGTTTCAAATATAAATGGTGACTCATTTGAAAAATTGGTTAAATCGCTGGATATTAACGATCCATTTTATGAAGAAACAAGGTTGATGTTATCTCGATTAAAAGATTTTTCCTATTGTCTCTACTTATATACCATCGCTCCAAAAAACGGAAATATCTGGCAATACATTATTGACGGTTCCGCCCCTATGGATGACGAAGAAAACTTTTCCGCTCTTGGAGATGAAGAAGACGTTAGCGATCATGATGCCGCATTCAGAAGAGCATGGTCTTCGGGGCAAACCGAAGTTTCCGGTCTTGTAGATCAGGGAGAATGGGGCTGGTTAATTTCCGTGTATACTCCTATAAAAAATTCTAAAGGGGAAATTGTCGGCTTGGTAGCCTGCGATTTTGACGCCGAAGATCTTCGTGATGCAATAATTGAAATTGAATTACAGCAGATAGCCACGGGTTTGATAGCGATTTTTATCGGTACTATTATTCTTTTATTAATTATGCGCATGATTTTTAAACCTGCAAAAGAAATTAATAATATTCTAAACGAAATTTCTCAGGGTGACGGCGATTTAACAAAACGCATTGATCATATTAAGGATAACGAAATTGGAGAACTTGCAAAATCATTTAATAGTACGTTAGATATGATTACTAAAATGATTAGGAATATTAAAATGGAGACTGCGGCATTAATTGATACAGGAAATGAGCTCTCTACCAGCATGAGTCAAACTGCTTCTGCTGTAAATGAAATTACCACGAATATTCAAAGTATTCAGAGCCGTATTATGAACCAGAGCGCAAGTGTCAGTGAAACTCATGCAACAATGGAACAAGTTGTAGTAAATATTAATAAACTGAATTCGCATGTAGAGAATCAAAGCATTAATGTTTCTACTGCTTCGTCTGCTATCGAACAGATGGTTGCCAACACAAGTTCTGTAACCGAAACGCTCAAAAAAAATTCAATCAATGTAAAAAATCTGGAAGAAGCATCGGAGTTGGGGCGTGTAGGCTTACATGAAGTAGCATCAGACATTAAAGAAATATCATACCAGTCCGAAGGGCTTTTTAATATAAATACAGTAATGGAAAATATTTCGAGCCAGACAAACCTGCTTTCCATGAATGCAGCTATCGAAGCGGCGCACGCAGGAGAAGCCGGCAAGGGATTTGCTGTTGTTGCAGGAGAAATCCGTAAACTTGCAGAAAACTCAGGCCAGCAGTCAAAAACAATCAGCGAAGTTTTAAAGAAAATAAAAAGCGCTATAGATAAAATTACTTTTTCTACAAGTAATGTTCTTGAAAAATTCGAAGCTATCGATTCAAGCATAAATACTGTATCCGACCAGGAAGAACATATTCTAAACTCAATGGAAGAACAGCAAGCCGGAAGCAAACAAGTTCTGGAAGGTATAGGTAACTTAAACGAAATAACCAGACAGGTTAAAAGCGGATCACAGGAAATGCTTGAAGGTTCGGAAGAAGTTATAAGAGAAAGCACTAATCTGGAAAAAGTTACGCAGGAAATTACTTCCGGCATGAGCGAGATGGCTGCCGGTGCAAATCAGATAAATACTGCAATAAATCAGGTTAATGAAATAAGCATAAGAAACCGTGATAATATCAGCTTGTTAGTTAAGGAAGTTGCCCGTTTTAAAGTTGAGTAAAAAGATTGCATTCATCATTTCACTTTGAACGTCAGCGGCTGAACGATCTGTTTATGCAGGCAATTAAATATCCGCTGGTTCTTATTTGTGCAGGGGCAGGTTACGGCAAGACTACCGCTGTTCATGACTTTGTTCATGAATATCAGGCTGCTACAGTATGGATTCAACTTTCTGAACGCGATAATGTAGGCAGCCGTTTTTGGGAAAACTTTATTCATACCATGACTAAAGTTAACCCTGCATTTACCAAAGCTGTCAGCAAAATTGGTTTTCCGGACACCGCAGACAAGTTAAACCAATATCACACTATCTTACGTGAACATGTTATAAAAAAACGGCGGATCATTGTTTTTGATGACTGCCACCTTATCGAAAACCCCGCCGTAATCCGTTTTATAGAAAACACATTCCATAACATGCCGGCGGGAACATCGTTTTTTATGATTTCCCGTTCAACCCCTCGGATTAATTTGGCTGGATTGGTTTCCAAAGGACATATTTTTAATATAAGCGAAGACGAGCTTCGTTTTACCGAAAATGAACTAACACAATATTTACGGCAGCTGGAAACATTCACTCAGCCTGGCAATGAATACCCAATGGAAACTCTGCGGGAAATTATGCAGGATACAGGCGGTTGGGCTTTTGCAATTAATCTTATAACACGGTCGTTTCAAAAAGCTCCTGCATACACCGGCTATCTGCGCACTGCAATGAAGACAAACATTTTTCGTTTTATGGAAACAGAAATTTGGGATGGAATTTCTAAGCGGCTGCAATTATTTTTGATCCAGCTTTCTCTTATCGATCATTTGTCAGTTGACATCATTACATTATTGACAGGCACTGACACAGCTTTGCTTGATGAACTGGAGAGGCAAAACGCATACATACGCCGTGATAGTTATATCAACGCTTATCTTATTCATCCGCTGTTTTTGGAATTTCTTGCCGTAAAACAACCGCTTCTTTCGCAGGAACAAAAACATAAAACATATTCAATAGCAGCAGATTGGTGTAATAAAAATGGGTTTAAACTTGATGCATTGTCATATTATGAAAAAACAGGCGATTATGAAGCAATCGTTTCCATTTTTTATGAATTGCCGACACAAATTCCACATGATATTGCGCGTTATGCGAAAGAAATATTTGACAAAATACCGGAAGAAGCATTTGAACGTATAAATTTTCTTGCAGTAATACATATACGCACTATTATGGGGCTTGGGCTTTTGAATGAAGCATTCAAACTGGCAGAATCTTATGAAGCAAAAATCCTAAAATTACCTGATGAAAATCCCAACAAAGGTTATACACTTGGAGGGATTTATTATTACTGGGGTATCCTGCGAATACAAATGAGCATAACGGAAGATCGTTATGACTTTGATGAATACTTTGCAAAATTAGAAGAATGTATGTCTAAATCGTCAATTAAAAATATCCGTGTATCAAACCCGCCTGCTTTTTTATGGGTTAATCCTGTGGGTGTTTCCAGAAAAGGCGCT
>Ga0123356_10000533_pt1 | contig 42362 bp, 37 predicted proteins | sample TergutEmb28metaG_2_FD_92546 | JGI IMG/M metagenome (GOLD analysis project Ga0123356, IMG submission 92546) | Embiratermes neotenicus P3 segment gut microbial communities from Petit-Saut dam, French Guiana - Emb289 P3 | ecosystem: Host-associated > Arthropoda: Insects > Digestive system > Gut ...
ACACTGGTCGAATCCGTCTTCAATCAGGTGAAGAAGCGTGATCCATATCAGGCAGAGTTCCACCAGGCCGTTCAAGAGGTTCTGGCATCACTGGAACCGGCTATCGCTCGCCGCCCAGAATTCGCTGAGGCCGCCCTACTTGAGCGTATGGTCGAGCCGGAACGTACTGTCACCTTTCGCGTGCCGTGGGTCGACGACACAGGCCAGGTCCACGTCAACCGCGGTTTCAGGGTCCAGTTCAACTCGGCTCTAGGGCCATATAAGGGTGGTTTGCGATTCCACCCCACTGTCAATTTGGGCATTATCAAATTCCTTGGCTTTGAGCAGGTCTTCAAAAACTCGCTGACCACACTGGCCATGGGCGGTGGCAAAGGCGGCAGTGACTTTGACCCCCACGGTCGCTCAGACCTTGAGGTTATGCGCTTCTGCCAGTCCTTTATGACCGAGCTTTGGCGTCATATTGGACCCGAAACCGACGTGCCGGCTGGTGACATTGGTGTCGGTGCACGCGAGGTTGGTTACATGTTTGGCCAGTACAAGCGCCTGGTCAATCGCTTCCAGGCCGGTGTGCTGACCGGCAAAGGCCTGAACTGGGGCGGCTCGTTGGCGCGCAAGGAATCAACTGGCTACGGCACCGTTATCTTCGCCCAAGAGATGCTGCGTCAGCGCGGCGAATCGATGGATGGCCAGCGGGTGACCATATCCGGTTCAGGTAATGTCGCCATTTATGCCACCCAGAAGGCCCAAGCCCTAGGTGCCTTTGTCCAGGCCGTGTCTGATTCTTCTGGCTATGTCGTTGACACGGCCGGAATCGATGTTGAGCTCCTCCAACAGATTAAGGAAGTTGAGCGTCTGCGGGTTTCGGATTACGCCGAGCGGCGCGGAGGCTCGGCCACGTTTGTGGCCAAGGGCAACATTTGGGAGCTGGAGACCACAGTGGCGTTGCCTTGCGCCACTGAGAACGAGCTTCACACGGCCGATGCCGGTGCTCTAGTTAAAGGTGGCGTCAAGATTGTGGCTGAGGGAGCCAATATGCCTTGTACCCCTGGCGCCATCGCGGCCTTCCAGGAGGCCAAGGTTGGGTTTGGTCCGGGCAAGGCAGCCAACGCCGGCGGAGTGTCCACTTCAGGGCTGGAAATGCAGCAGAACGCTTCGCGCGATTCGTGGAGCTTCGAGAAAACCGAAGCCCGCTTGACCGAAATCATGGTCAACATTCACAACGCCTGCTTGGCTACTGCTGACGAATACGGCCATCCGGGCGACTACGTGGTTGGCGCCAACATCGCTGGTTTCCTAAAGGTGGCCGACACCATGATGGACCAGGGTTTGATCTAGTTTGCTCGGCTAGCTGCCAGCTCAAGGCGTCTGGGGCTGTGAGTCGGCTGTTGATGGGCGTGTCGCACGCCATTTTGTGGCCTGTGGTGCTAGCTTCGCCCCAGGCGTGAACCACATGCCTGGGCAGCTTCCCCCTGTTCCGGGTAGCTCCCCCCTATCTGGTGGATGGAGTTTGATTATGAAAAAGAGGCGTATTGCCGCAAGTCTTGGAGCCTTAGCTATTGGCCTTGCCGGAACCGCCGTTGTTGGCAGCGCAACCCATGCGGCGGGCCCAATTGGCACTTTCACGGCGGCTTGGTCCGCCGGCAACGTTGTACTAGGTGAGGAATTCAACGTGCTGGGTCAGTGCACAGCAAACGACCCGGCCCTCGACCCGGTTCAATTTGTGCAAATCGAGGTGTCGAATCTCAACTACCCGTGGGATCAATGGAAAGAGGTTGTCACCACGGACGCCGGCGGCTTCTGGGTTTCTTCTAGTTTGTCTAGTCCGGGCGAGGCGAGCTGGGATGGATGGGCCTTCTGCTACACCTACAACGGCTATGTCGAGGGCATCAGTCTTCCCAGTGTTGACGTGGTAGAGGTCTGGGCAACCGTCAACGGCTACAATCCCGCAACCGTGGCGGCTGGCTCCAGTGTGACGGTCCAAGGAGGTGGCTTCCTGCCGGGCGAGACGGTTGATGCCACGCTCAATTCGCAGCCCGTCTTCCTTGGCTCTGGTCCCGCACCCAATCCGAAGATGACTGTGACGATCCCGGCCAGCACCCCGCTGGGCGCGCACACCATTGTGCTCCAAGGTGCCAACTCAGGGCGGACAGCCAGCGTCAAGGTAAATGTAATTGCCGGCGGCAGGCTGCCGGTCATCGAGACTGGCATTGGACTGTAGATACCCAGAAGCCGGTGCTTGACACCAGTCAGGCCTAGATCGGTCAGAGATACAGGCGTAGCGGGCGCAAACGCGACCGGCTTTTGATGTGGCGGACACCTTGACGGACCAAGGTTTGATCTGATCTGCACCTATGGTGGTCGGCTCGAATCGATTGAGCCAAAGTCCTAATCTGCGTGGGCGAGTTGGTTCCCGTAGAAGGGCCGGAGATGCTAAATTCGTCTTTGGCATGGACCATACCACCATGAGTAGATGGAGAATGAGAATGATCAAGAGGCGCATCGCCGCGAGTCTTGGTGCCCTGGCCATTGGGTTGGCCGGAGCCGTTGCAGTTGGGAGCGCGGCCCAGGCGGCAGGCCCAATCCTCAGCTTCACGGCAGACGTCACCGCCACCAATGTCGCGACCTACGAGGACTTCGTAGTGTTTGGTGAATGCGTCGCGGCCGATCCGGTCAACGACCCGATTGTCAACGTTTATGTTGAGGTCTGGAACGTTGACGATCCAACCGACAATTACACCGCCGATCTGATGCCCGACGCTACCGGCTTCTGGGCGTCAGCCAATTTGTACTCCACCGGTCCGGCCGACTTCACCGGCTACGCCGTCTGTGTGACCTATTCGGGCTACTACGAGCCCATCTTCCTCCCAAATATCTCGGTGGTAGAGGTTTGGGCAACCGTCAATGGCTACAACCCGGTCACTGTAGTTGTCGGCTCCACCGTTGTCGTTGAGGGTGGCGGCTTCGTGCAGGGCGAAACCGTCGATGCCACGCTCAATTCGCAGCCCGTCTTCCTTGGTTCCGGCCCCGCGCCAAATCCGAAGATGACGGTCACCATTCCTGCCAGCACTCCGTTGGGCGCGCACACCATTGTGCTTCAAGGTGCCTTGTCGGGTCGGGCGGCTGTAGTCGATGTCAACGTGGTTGCGGGCGGCAGGCTGCCGGTCATTGAAACTGGCATCTAGTTAGTCGCGAAGAACCGGTGCTTGTCACCGGGCAGACGTGAATCGGTTGGGTTCCGCGGGCGCCAGCCCGCGCCAACCGCTCCCATAGATAAGAGTGCTCATGTCTGGATCACGGCGCCCAGCGGCGTGGGCGGTGGTGTGTGCCATCTCGGCCATCACCACCGCCGGCTTGCTGGGCGCTTCTGTATTTGCGGCATCGGGCGCAGACGTCTCCATGGCCTTGCCGCCGGCGAAGTCGTGGCCGGCGCCCACGCCCAGCCCCATACCCAGCCCCACCGCCGAGGTGGCCCAAGCCGAACCTACCCACGTAGCGATCCCCGCCATTGGCGTTGACGCCGATGTAAAGGAGTTCACGCTTGAGGACGCCGCCGGTTCTTCCTCCCGCCGGACCGGCACCTCCTGCTTGGTTGACGGCCTGATTATCTGCATTAATCCACCGCTGTTTGACCTGGCCTATTGGATGAGGGCCGGCGCGGGGGGCATAGCCTACGGCGACATGCCCGGCACAGAGGCGCAGGGCAACGTCTACCTGATTGCGCATGCCTCTCACCAAGTCGAGGCCGTCTTCACTGACCTCTACCAGCTTGCGGTGGGCGACGAGATCGCCGTTACCAACGAAAACGGCGAACTGACCTACCAGGTCCAAGAGGTGGTCCAGGTTGGTAAGGATTCCTTCACCACCATGCCCCAGGCGCTTGAGCAGGTCCCCGGCAGGCTGCTGCTGGTGACCTGCTACTACGGGCCGTCGGCGGAATTCCAGGGTGGCTCGGCCGCGGCCAACGTGGTAGTCGTGGCCCAGTTGACGGAAGGAAAACCGGTTGACTCCTGAGACCGAATCCACCCCTGAGGAGACCAAAGAGGCTGCGCCTAGGAAAGCGGGCCAGCTGTGGGCCCCAACCGAGGCTGCCCCTGTGCAGAACGACGAAACCTCTAAACCCGAAGAGACTGTAATCAATTCGGGACCCGAAGAAACCGAAAAGGGCTCTAGATCCGGGGAAGGCGACGAGGCTGACGAAGCCGACAAGACCAAGGAAGCCTCGAGAAGCGAAAATACCGACAAGACTGCCGACCCTGAGGAACCCACCGAAGGGCCGGAACCAGAGGAACCCAAGGAAGACTCAGAACCTGCAAAGACCGGCGACGACTCCGAAACTCAGGAGAAAGGCGAGGCTACCCCTGACCAGGGCGCCGGAGCCGCCCCGGCGAAAACAGATGAGCCTCCGAATGCTCCTTACGACTGCCGGCGCCCCCGCGCCAGCACTATGGCCAAGCGGCTGGTGGCAATGGCATCGCTGATCCCGGTGCTGCTGGCAGCGGACCTGTTGGCAATGGTCAATAGCATCGAGCGGCTCGACACCCCCAAGCCATTCACCCAGTCCCAATCCAAAACTTGGGTCATCATTGGCTCAGACGACCGGTCCTACCAGCCTGATGCCGGCGAGGGTCCTTCCTACATGCTTGGGCCTCGCGTTGGAGGGCAGCGGGCCGACGTGGTGATCGCAGTTCGCGTCGACCAGAACGGTGTGCGAGCCCTGTCGATTCCACGCGACCTGTTCTTGGAGCCAGCACCGGCCTATATGCCGCAGCGGCTGACAACTTTGCTGAATGAGGGCCCGGCGGCCGTGACCTCGGCCTTGTGCCTTGACCTGGGTATCCCGGCTGACCATCTGGTGATTGTCCGGCTCGAAGGCTTCGTCAAACTGATTGACCTGATTGGCGGCATCGACATCGAAGTGCCTTACCCGATCCGCGACGAAAACAGCGGCCTGGACATCGCTCAGTCCGGTCGGGTCCACCTTGACGGCCGGGCCGCCTTGGCCTTTGTCCGCTCCCGGCATGCGGAACAAAAGATCGACGGGGAGTGGGTCCAGGATGACGAGACAACCGGCGCCTCTCAGCGAGCCGCCTCGGCCGGCACGGTGTTAAGCGCGGCGGCCTCAAAGGCGGCCAGCATTCGCGATCCACTGGTACTCCACGCTCTGGCCAGGGAGGCGGCCAAGAGCACGGCGCTCGATTCGCGTACCTCGCTCTTCGACCTGCGTGACCTGACCATGCTGCGCGGCGTCAACATCCCGACCTTGCCGGTAGACACGGGTGACTCGGAGCTTCTCTTCAAGACCAACGACTCTACCTTCAACACTCTGACCAAGATGGGCTACCAGCGCGGCGGCTGCTCCATGACGGGGGTAGAACCGCCATCGACCGAACCACCACCCACCGAATCACCGGCCTTAGGGAATGAGTGACCTATCCCCAGCGGCTGCCAGAAATCGGCAGTCACTGCCTGGCAGCTGCCTAAGGCGGGTGCCGATTGCGCGCAGCCGCTGACAGACGCACACCCCCGGGGGAGCCTGGTTTGCCCCCAAACCCATTGCCTTAGATGCCTCGAGGCCAAATGCCCGCGACATCTCGCCGCGTTGCGGCCCCAGACAAATGAGGCAACAATTGAGCTTGGCTGCTTCGATGTGAGGCGCTGGGACCGGTAGGGGGATCGATGGCCACCTTCAAGAAGCCTTGTATACATTGCGGCACCTTGGTGGATGGCGATGCCAGGTACTGCCCAACATGCGCCTCGTCGACCCCATTCGCCCACCACTGTCCCTCCTGTCTCAGGGAAGTCACACCCGCCCAGGCGGTTTGCTCTGGTTGTGGCCGGCAGCTTCGTGTGGCCTGCCCGGCCTGTGGGGTGGCCACCTTTGTAGCTGAGGCCGCCTGCCAGTCTTGCGGCGCCACGCTGATGGTGACCTGCCCCAACCGCCGCTGCGGCCAACCGCAATTCTTCGAAAACACCAAATGCACCGCTTGCGGCAAGAAGATCAAACTGAAGTGAGGAGAGCGCCATGCTGAGGGCTTTTACCAGGAACTACGAGGACAACTCGACCGAGGCCGGCTTCGAGTTTACGTTCTACTGCGATAACTGCCACGACGGCTTCAAGTCAAGCTTCATCGAGTCGGAAACTGCCAAAAAGGGCAAGGGCCTGCGGGCTTTGACCCAGGGTGCTGGCATTGTTGGCAGTTTCCTCGGTGGCCGGGCCTCAAGCGCCGGCTGGGCGGCCGAGCGCGGTGGCTCGGTCCTATCCGAGCGCTTCAACGGCATGAGCCCTGAATGGCACAAGGAGCATGAGAACGCCTTTGGCATGGGCCAAAACGAGGCCCAGCAGCACTTCCACCGCTGCCACAACTGCAGCACCTATGTTTGCGACGCCTGCTACAACGAAGACGCTGGGCTCTGCATCAAATGTGCGCCGCGCCAAGAGGTTTATGTTGCTCAGGCCCACGCCGGTGCCATGAGGCGCAACATCGACCAGGCTGCCGAATCAGCCCAAGTCTGGTCCGGCACAATCGAATCGAAGACCACGGTTTGCCCCAGTTGCGGCAAGCCGGCCGGCAGTGGCAAGTTCTGCAACAACTGCGGAGCTTCGATGGCCCTGTCGAGCTGCCCCAAATGTGGAGCCGAAGTGGCCCTGGGCGTGGCTTTCTGCGGCTCATGCGGCACGTCTATGCAGCAGGCCGCCGCGCCGCCGGCGCCGCCGCCCGGCCAGTGCGGCAATTGCGGCCAGCAGAACCAGCCTGGTGGCCGCTTCTGTGGCGGCTGCGGTGCCCCACTGGCCGGCTAAGCCGCCTGGGAAGTTGAACCGACAGTCGGGCTAGTTGGACCAGGAGAACAGCGCAGATGACGATAGTTGTCGATGGCGAACCCATCGAATTGGACCAGGTAGCTACCGGAGCCAGCCTGTATGACGGCCGCAAGGACGTGGTGGTAGTTCGGGTCAACGGAGAGCTGAAGGATCTGGACCAACCCATCATTGACGGTTCGACCGTTGAGGCTGTCACCCTGGCCGAGCCGGACGGCCTTATGGTGCTGAGGCATTCCGCCGCCCACCTGCTGGCCCAAGCCGTCCAACAGATCAACCCCGAAGCCAACTTGGGTATTGGCCCGCCCATCACCGACGGTTTCTACTACGACTTCGAGGTCCAAGAACCGTTCACCCCTGAAGACCTCAAGCAGCTCGAGAAGGTCATGACCCGCCTGGCCGCCCAGGGGCAGACCTTTGCCCGCCGCGTCGTCAGCGACGACCAGGCCAAAGAAGAACTCTCTAACGAGCCCTACAAACTTGAGCTGATTGGTCTCAAAGGCGGCGCAGACCAGGGTGCCTCGCAGGAAGCCGCTGAAGGCGCCGCCGTCGAAGTGGGCGAAGGCGAGCTGACTATCTATGACAACGTTAATCGCCAGGGCCAAACCGTTTGGAAGGATCTGTGCCGCGGGCCGCACATCCCTACTAGCCAGCTGCTGAAAAAGGGCACTTTCAAGCTGATGCGGTCAGCTGCCGCCTACTGGCGCGGTTCGGAGGAAAACCCGCAGCTGCAGCGCATTTACGGCACGGCTTGGGCTAGCCAAGAAGACCTAAAGGCCCACACCGAACGCCTGGCGGAAGCCGAGCGCCGCGACCACAGGAAACTGGGCCAAGAGCTCGACTTATTCTCCTTCCCCGAAGAAATCGGTTCCGGCCTGCCCGTTTTCCATCCCAAAGGCGGCATCATCCGCCAGGAGATGGAGGACTACTCGCGCCGCCGCCACGTCGAAGCCAACTACGACTTTGTTTATACCCCACATATCACCAAACAGCGGCTGTTCCAGATCTCCGGGCACCTCGACTGGTTTGCCGACGGCATGTATCCGCCCATGCACTTGGACGAAGAACGCAACCAAGACGGCTCAATTCGCCGCCAGGGGCAGAACTATTACCTAAAACCGATGAACTGCCCCATGCACAACTTGATCTTCGCCTCGCGCGGCCGGTCCTACAGGGAGCTACCGCTCAGGCTGTTCGAGTTCGGCACGGTTTATCGCTACGAGAAATCCGGTGTGGTCCACGGGCTAACCAGGGCCCGCGGTTTTTCCCAAGATGACGCCCACATTTACTGCACTAAAGAACAAGCCCGCGACGAGCTGGCCTCGCTATTGACCTTCGTAATAGACCTGCTGGCGGACTACGGCCTAGACGACTTCTATCTGGAATTATCCTCACGCGACCCGGACCATTCGGTTGGCAGCGACGAGGTCTGGGACGAGGCCATGCAGACCCTGGAAGAAGTCGGCCGGGCCAGCGGGCTCGATCTAGTGCCGGATCCAGGCGGGGCGGCCTTCTACGGCCCCAAGATCTCCGTCCAAACCCGCGACGCCATTGGCCGGACCTGGCAAATCTCCACCATCCAACTCGACTTCAATATGCCGGAACTCTTTGGCCTGGAATACACCGCGGCCGACGGCTCACGCCAGCGTCCAGTCATGATCCACCGCGCCCTATTCGGCTCGATTGAGCGCTTCTTCGCCATTTTGACCGAGCACTACGCCGGCGCCTTCCCACCCTGGCTGGCCCCAGTCCAAGTCCGCGGCATCCCGGTGGCGGGCGAATTCGAACCCCACCTGGACCAGGTTCTGGACCAGCTCAAGCTGCGCGGTGTGCGCGTCGAAATGGATCGCTCCGATGACCGCTTCGGCAAGAAGATCCGCACCGCCGCCACCGAAAAGGTGCCGTTTGTCCTGATCGCCGGGGCCGATGACGTAGCCGCCAAAGCGGTTTCCTTCCGTTTCAGGGACGGCCGACAAGACAACCAAGTGCCGATCGATCAAGCCATTGAGCGGGTCTGCCAGGTTATCCAGAACCGAGAGCGTGATGCCTGAGACCGAGGACAGCGCCAAGTTTGCCGGCCAGGTCGACGGTTATGACCGGCTCTGGGTGCCGCATCGCATGACCTATGTGGCCGGTCCCAACCGGCCCAAGGACCAAGGCGAACATGACTGCCCGTTCTGCGCCGCGCCTGGTCAAGACGACGAGGTCGCCCTGGTGGTGGCCCGCGGCGAGCGTGTCTTCGCTTTGCTCAACCTTTACCCCTACAACTCCGGCCACGTCTTGATTTGCCCCTACCGCCATGTGCCGGACCTGACCGACTTGACCACCGACGAGGCCAACGAGCTAATGGCCTTTAGCCAACAGGCCGTCAAAGCCCTCCAAGCCACCCGTCAACCCCAAGGCTTCAACTTGGGACTCAACTTGGGGGCGGTGGCGGGGGCCGGCCTGGCCGCCCATTTGCATTTGCATGTGGTGCCACGCTGGCGTGGTGACGCCAATTTCATGCCGATCGTGGCCCAGGTCAGGGCGCTACCAGAACTGCTTGGCACCACCAGGGAAGCGCTGGCCCGTGAGTGGGGCGCTTGATGCTTGGGCTCAACGGCCGCCAGGTCGCCAAGGTAGTTTTCACCCCACCGGCAAAAGTTCTAGTCAAAGTGGGCATCACACCCAATTGGGTCACCGCCATTGGCACGCTGGCAACTTGCGGCGTGGCCCTGGGTCTCTACCCAACCGGCCACCTTTGGCTCGCTTCAGTCCTGCTGGGCGCGCTGATCTGCACCGACGCCCTGGACGGCACTATGGCCCGCCTAACCGGGACAACCTCCAAATGGGGCGCCTTCCTTGACTCGACCTTGGACCGGGTGGCCGATGCCGCCATTTTTGGCGGCCTGACTATCTATCTGGCTAGACAGGGTGACCTTTGGGGGACCGTGGCCGGGGTGGGCTGCCTGGCCCTGGGTGCGGTGGTGCCCTACGCCCGGGCCAAAGCCGAAGCGCTTGGCCTAAGCGCCGCCATCGGCCTAGCCGAACGGAGCGACCGGCTGATAGTCGCCCTGGTGACAGCCTTTATCACCGGGCTGGGCGCGCCCCGCCTAGTTCTGGTGATTGGTTTGGGTCTGCTCGCACTGGCCTCGGCCATTACCATTTGCCAGCGCGCCTGGGTGGTTTACGCCCAGGTCAAACGGGCCAGCGCCACGCCAGGCCAGAGCCAGGCGCCATGAACCTGACGGCCTTGGCATGGCGGGTGGTACCGCGCCTGCCCCAGCGTTTGGCCGCCGGGATCTTCAACCTGGCGGCCGATCTATCTTGGGCCGTCCGCTCCAAGAACTGCCGGCGACTGACCGCCAACCTGGCTCGGGTCAGGCCGGAAATGAACCACCGACAAATTAGGCGGCTGACCCGCCGGGGGCTGCGCCGCACTTTGAAGTACTACCGCGAGGCCTTTTGCCTAGGCAGGTACTCCCAGGGGCAAATCGACCGCCTGGTCCACCTCGAGGACCACGACCGGGTGGTCAAAATGCTGGGGCAGCCGCCGCAGGGCATTTTGGCCATGGGCCATATGGGCAACTGGGACGCCGCCGGCGCCTGGTCCGCCGTCAACCTGGCACCGGTCATCACCGTGGGCGAGCATGTCCAACCGGAGCGTCTGTTTCAAGAGTTTATGGCCATGCGGGCGCGGATCGGAATGACCGTCATCCCATTCGAAAAGGGCCAATCCGCCTACCACCAGCTACTGGCCAAAGCCCAGGTCGAAACCCCCTACATTATGCCGCTGCTGGCAGACCGCGACCTGTCCTCCTCTGGCGTCGAAGTCGACATGTTTGGCCGCAAGATGCTGGTCGGGGCTGGCCCGGCGGTTTTGGCAATTGACACCGGGCGGCCGTTGCTGCCGGTCTCAATGCACAGCCGGGGCCGCAACTACGTGCTGCGCATTCACCTGGCCATCGAACCCAAAGCCGGTCTCAGCCGCTCAGAACAGGTTCAATACCTGTCTCAGGCCTGGGCCAGTGTCCTGGCCAAAGAGATCTACGACCACCCGGCCGATTGGCATATGTACCAGAAGGTCTTCGTCGAGGATCTGGACCCGGCCCGCCTGGCCAAAGTCCGCCAGCTGGCGAGAGGTGTCAACGATGGCGGTGAACCAGCATGAGGATTGGACTGGTTTGCCCCTACTCCTTTGACGTGCCCGGTGGTGTCCAATTCCATATCCGCGACCTGGCCCAAGAGCTGATCGCCCGCCGCCATGAGGTCTCCGTCCTGGCCCCGGCCGAAGAAACCACCCCGGTGCCTGATTACGTCGTTCCAACCGGTCGCACGGTGCCGATCCACTACAACGGTTCGGTTGCTCGCCTCAGCTTTGGCCCGGTCACGGCCGCCCGGACCCGGCGCTGGGTGGCGGAAGGCAATTTCGACTTGCTCCATGTCCACGAACCGATCACGCCGTCGGTGTCAATGCTGGCGCTGATCAACGCCCAGGGTCCCATCGTGGCCACCTTCCATTCCTCCCAGCTGCGCTCACGCGCCCTCAAAGCGGCCTTTCCCCTGGTCCGGGCGGCCCTGGAAAAGCTGGTTGGCGTTATCGCGGTCAGCGAAGACGCCCGGCGCACGGTGGTCGACCATCTGGGCACCGATGCCATCATCATCCCCAACGGTGTCTACGTCGATCACTTCCAGGGCCCGGCCGACCCACGCTGGCAGGGCACCAAGGAACAGCCGGTGATCGCTTTCCTGGGCCGTCTCGATGAGCCGCGCAAGGGCCTAGCCGTGCTTGAAGGCGCTATTGGCCCTGTGCTTGAGACCTTCCCAGAGGCCCGCTTCGTCGTGGCTGGTAACGGTGACGCGGCGGCCTCAGCTGCGCGCCTGGGCGACCAGGCCCGGGCGGTCGAGTACCTCGGGCCCATCAGCGAGCCAGACAAGGTCGCGCTGCTGTCCCACTGCTCGGCCTATGTGGCGCCGCAGACCGGCGGGGAGTCCTTCGGCATTGTGTTGGTCGAGGCGATGAGCGCCGGTGCGCCGGTGGTGGCCTCCGACTTGGGCGCGTTTAGCCGCGTGGCCGATGCCGGCGCCTTGGCCCGCCTGTTCCCGGTCGGGGATTCGATCGGTTTAGCTGAGGCGCTAATCGACACTTTGACCCAGGTGGAGCAGACCGACGCTATGCGCCGGGCTGCTCAGGTCGCCGCCCACCGCTACGACTGGTCGGTTGTGACCGATTCAATTCTGACGCTTTACGATGTCGCCACTTCGTCTGGTGCCGGCGCGGTCAAGGCCGCGCCGCGGCGCGAGACCTGGGGGAGGATCTAGATGGGCCACGACATCACCGTGATTGTCTTGATTGTGCTGTTAGTGGGCGCCATCGGGGTGACCACCGTCTACTTCGCGGCTTCCCGCATTGACCGGCTGCACCGACGGCTGGACCGAGCCTGGGACACTATGGCGATCCAGCTGACTCGGCGGGCCTCAGTGGCAGCCCACTTGGCTCTGATTGGCATATGGGATCCGGTGACTTCAATTGTGGTGTCCGCCGCCGCCCAGGAGGCTCTGGAAGCGCCACCAGATGACACCGCCCATTCGGAGCTGTCAGCCGTCCTGCGCCAAGCCTTGGGCGAAGACGAGAATGTCAACCAGGACTTGTCGAACCGGGATAAGGCCGAATGGCTGTCACTGCTTTGGGGTGTTTGGTACCGCGCCCAGCTGGCCCGGCGCTTTTACAATGAGGCCGTCTCGATGACCGTGCGTCTACGCTCCCGCCGCGCCGCCCGGTTGTTTCACCTAGCTGGACGGGTGCCCATGCCAGTGACCTGCGATATCGATGACGCTGCTCCACCTGCCCTGGAACAAGCAGCCGCCTCCAACCCCTAACCACTCCCTGACTAGCCATTTTCCCGCCAGGTTGAGCTTTGGCATGACCCCAACAACCCCCAACACTCGCGAGGTCGAGCTTCGGCATAACCCCCAATACTCGCGAGGTCGAGCTTCGGCATAACCCCCAATACTCGCGAGGTCGAGCTTCGGCATAACCCCCAATACTCGCGAGGTTGGGCTTTGGCATGAAGGGCCGGGGCGGGTCTCGGCGCGGCTGTTTCGGCGCCGCGCCTTGGACGGGCCAGCGGCGCTTGGCAGCGGTGGCCTAAGATTGGACGGCCTGAAGTTGGAAGACGTCTAGGGGGTAGTTGAGCAATGTCGGGTCACTCGAAGTGGGCTACCACCAAGCACAAGAAGGCTGCGATTGACGCCAAGCGGGGCAAGCTGTTCGCCAAGCTGATCAAGAACGTTGAAGTGGCCGCTAGGACCGGTGGGGGCGATCCGGCCGCCAACCCGACTTTGTATGACGCTATCCAGAAGGCCAAGAAATCCTCGGTGCCGAATGACAATATTGACCGGGCTGTCAAACGCGGTTCGGGGGCAGAGGCCGGCGGGGCCGAATACGCCTCGATCATGTATGAGGGTTATGGCCCCGGGGGTGTGGCCGTACTGGTCGAAGCTTTGACTGACAACCGCAACCGGGCCAGTTCTGATATCCGCCTCGCCCTGAGCCGCAACGGCGGCTCACTGGCGAACCCAGGCTCGGTCAGTTATTTGTTCAGCCGCAAAGGTGTCATCGAGGTGCCACCGGCCGAGGGCCTAGATGAAGACACCGTCCTAGACGCCGTGCTAGACGCCGGCGCGGAGGAAGTCACCGCCGGCGAAGGCGGCTTTGAGATCGTCACCGCCCCGGAGGATTTGGTCACCGCCCGCCAGGCGCTGCTGCAAGCCGGCATTGACTACGACTCGGCCGAGGTTTCATTCGTACCCAGTGTCGAAGTCGCCCTCGAGCTCGAAGGCGTCAAGAAGATCCTGCGCCTGGTCGACACGCTGGAAGACAGCGATGACGTCCAAAACGTCTACACCAACTTCGACGCCAGCGACGAGGTGCTAGCCCAGGCCATGGAGGACTGAGATCCAAGGTGCGGGTGTTGGGGATCGATCCGGGTTTGACGCGCTGCGGTTATGGTGTGGTTGACGCCCTTCCAGGCCGCCGGCTAGCCCTGGTTGGTAGCGGCGTGGCCAGCACAGATGCCGCCGCGCCGCTGGACCGGCGGCTACTCGAAATGTCGAATCAGATCGAGGCCTGGCTAGAGAAGTACCAGCCGCAGGCGGTAGCGGTAGAGCGGGTTTTTGCCCAGCAAAACGTCCTAACCGTGATGACCACCGCCCAAGTGGCCGGCCTGGCCCTGGTGGCCGCGGCTCGGCGCGACATTGAGGTTGCCCTGCACACGCCAACCGAGGTCAAAGCCGCCGTCACCGGCACCGGCGCTGCGGCCAAAGGCCAAATTGGCCAGATGGTGGCCCGGCTATTGAATCTGCCCGGCCCGCCCAAACCTGCCGATGTGGCCGACGCCCTAGCCCTGGCCATTTGCCACGCCTGGCGACCGTCGACCCTGGCTCCAACCGGCCGGGCCGCCACGCCGGCCCAAAAGGCCTGGCTCGAAGCCGAGCGCGCCACCCGGCAAAGAGTAAAGCAATGATCGCCTCGCTAAATGGTCAGGTGCTGGCACTGAGCGCCACTTCAGCCGTAATCGAATGTGGCGGAGTTGGACTGAGCGTGACCTTGACTCCGGCCGCCCGCTCGTCCCTGCGGCCAGGCGAGTCTGCCTTGGTCCTGACCTATCTGGTGGTGCGGGAGGACGCCTTGTCGCTCTACGGTTTCGCGGACGATGCCGAACGGCAGGTTTTCGTCACCGTCCAGTCGGTCAGTGGTATCGGTCCGCGCATCGCGCTAGCTCTAGTCTCCACCATGACGCCCGAGGCGCTCAGCCGCGCAGTGGCCACTGGGGACGTGGCCGCCATTACTCGGGTGCCGGGCATCGGTAGGAAAGGCGCCCAAAAGCTGATCCTTGAGCTAGAAGGCAAACTGGGCCAGGCGGCATCGGACAGCTTGGCCGGCCTGCCCGCCGGCCAGGCCGCCGCCGAGGCCACCGACGCCTTAGTCTCGTTGGGTTGGCCCAGACCCAAAGCGCGGCAGGCGATGGACCGGGTGACGGCGGCGCCTGACGCGCCCAGCGAGGTGGGTGAGCTGCTCAAGGCGGCGCTGCGATTGTTAGGCGGTGGCCGTGGCTGAAGACCAGACCGACCGGGACAACGAACTGGCCGAGCGGCGCGAGGAACTCTACGGTGCGGCCACGCCAACCGAACGCGCCGTCGAAGCCGCGCTTAGGCCTAAGTCGTTGGCCGAGTTTGTGGGCCAAGGCGTGGTGCGCCAACAGCTGCGGTTGGTGCTGGACGCGGCCAAGGCCCGTGGGGCGGTGCCGGACCACGTTTTGCTTTCCGGCCCACCTGGACTAGGTAAGACCACTTTGTCGATGATCATCGCGGCGGAGTTGGGTGTGTCGATGCGGGTGACCTCCGGACCGGCCATCCAGCACGCCGGCGACCTGGCGGCGGTTTTGACCTCATTGGATGAGGCCGAGGTGCTGTTTGTCGATGAGATCCACCGCCTGGCCCGGCCGGTCGAGGAGCTGCTGTACGTGGCCATGGAGGACTTCCGGGTCGACGTGGTGGTGGGTAAAGGGCCTGGTGCCAACGCCATTCCTCTGACCCTGCCGCCTTTCACCGTGGTTGGGGCGACCACCCGGTCCGGGTTGTTACCGGCACCATTGCGCGACCGATTTGGCTTCACCGGCCAGCTGGACTACTACCAAGTTGATGAGCTCGAGCAGGTGGTGGTGCGCTCGGCCGCACTGCTTGACTTAGATGTCTCCGATAAGGCGGCTCTGGAAATCGCCTCGCGCTCGCGGGGCACGCCGCGCATCGCCAACCGACTGCTGCGCCGGGTACGGGATTGGGCTCAGGTCCATGGCACCGGGGTCGGTGACCACCGGGCGGCGTTGGCGGCGCTAGAGGTCTACCAGGTCGACGAACTGGGCCTTGACCGGCTGGACCGGGCCGTGCTTGAAGCTCTGACCGGCCCACATGCCGGGCTGCCGGTTGGGTTGAACACCTTGGCGGCCACTGTGGGCGAAGAGGCCGAGACCATCGAAACGGTGGTCGAACCGTTTTTGTTGCGCGAAGGGCTGATCACTCGAACGCCGCGCGGACGTGTCGCCACCGAGGCGGCTTACCTTCACCTGGGCCGCTGAGTATCGCCATCGGCGTCATGTGTTGGGTCCGCACGCCAATCTCCCCTAGACTCGCCCAGGACTGTTTAATCACCCGCAAACAGAGGAGCGTGCCCCCTTGGCCGAAATAGCTATGGTTTTGGCAGCCGATGACCCGCCGCCACCCAGCGGAGGCATGTTCGGCAGCAGCGGCTTCTTGCTGGTCATGCTGGTGGTTGTGGTTGGCATGTTTTACATGATGAGCCGCAGAAACAAAAAGCAGCAAAAGGAGCAGGGCGATTTCCGTTCCTCCCTGCAGGTGGGAAGCCGTGTCATGACAATAGGCGGCGTGATCGGCGTGATCACCTGCATCGAAGGCGATGTCGTTACGCTCAAATCATCCGGTGGCGATGAGACGCAGTTCATCAAGCGGGCCATCAAGGAATCCCTGAGCGACGAGGCTTGGGAATCTCTCATCATGCCTGATATGGACTTTGATGCACCGGATGAGGATGAGGATCAGGCCGAGGAAGCCGAACAGTCCGTTCAGGACCAGACAAATCGTGAAGATGACGGTATCGACAATGCACCGGACGCAGGAAAGTAGTTCCCCCCGGGGGAGAAAGTAGCGAGCCGTGGCAAAGAAAACCGAACGCCCGGTTAGGACCCTAGTGGCCCTGGCCGTGTTGATCGCGCTGGTTTACGGCGCGGTCACGGTCGGGGTGTTGACCAAGAAGAGTGACGACAACAAGGGCGCCTCGTTCGTACCAGAATTCGCCCTTGACCTGGCTGGCGGCACCGAAATGGTGCTAACACCGGTGATGGAGAACAACGCCAACGTCACCACCGATCAGATCGACCAGGCCATCAACATCATCCGTAGCCGGATCGACGCCTCTGGTGTGGCCGAGGCCGAGATTTCCCAGCAGGGCACCCAGAACATTGTGGTCGGCATCCCGGGCAATCCCTCGGCTGAGGATCTGGCCTTGGTGACCAGGTCAGCACATATGACCTTCCGCACGGTGCTCCAGACCGAACAAGGCGGCGAAACCTACGCCACTGAGTGGATGAACCGTCAATTTGACAATCCGAACTACTCACCTCCTCCCGAAGATCCAGCCGCCAGCCCCGATCCGGGCACCGAGGAGGAAAGCCCGCCGGCCGAGGATCCCGAGGCCAGCCCTGGCACAGAAGAGGCCACGGCCAGCCCTGACGCCACGGCCTCACCGTCACCTTCGCCGGGCGGGGACACCGGCGGAATTCCGGTACCGCCGGACCAGGCCTTCGCCGAGCGGCTCAAGGCTGGGCTGGACCAGGACGCGATTGTGACCGAGGACCGGACCCAGGAGTTGACCGAGCTCAACTGCCAGGTGGCCGGTAGCCAGGCCAGCGGCGCGGTATCCGACCCAGATGAGCCTTTGGTGACCTGTTCACAGGACGGCACCCAGAAGTACATTTTGGGTCCGGTCATGGTGGAGGGTTCAAACCTGGACGAGGCCAGCTCGGGCCAGGCCACCACTGCCCAAGGCGGCACCACTGGTCGTTGGGTTGTCAACATTGCCTTCAACTCTGACGGTGGCAAACAATTTGGCGCCGTCACCACCGAGCTCTATGCCCGCTGCCAAGGCGACGCCACCACGCCCACGCGCCAGTTCGCCATTGTGCTTGATGACTTGGTCATCTCCGCACCGGAGGTTTGCCAAACCGCGATCACTGACGGCCGGGCGGAAATCAGCGGTAACTTCACCCAGGCCAGCTCGAAGTCTTTGGCGGACCAGCTGGCTTTTGGCTCGCTGCCAATCAACTTCCAGGTTGAGTCGCAGCAGCAGGTCTCGGCCACGCTCGGTTCCTCGCAGCTGGAAAAGGGTCTATGGGCCGGGCTGGTCGGCTTGATCCTGGTGGCCATCTACTCCTTCTTCCAATACCGTGCCCTGGCCTTTGTGACAGTGTCATCGTTGGTGATTGCCACATCGATGACCTACGGCACCATTTTGTTGCTGTCCTGGTTGCAGGGCTACCGGCTGTCGCTGGCCGGTGTGGCTGGTGTGATTGTTTCGATTGGCATCACGGCTGACTCGTTCATTGTCTACTTCGAGCGAATAAAGGACGAGCTGCGCGTGGGCAGAGATCTGCCCACTGCCGTTGAGTTTGGCTGGTCGCGGGCCCGGCGAACCATCGTGGCCGGTGACTCGGTTAGCTTCATGGCGGCCATGGTGCTCTACTTCGTGGCCGTCGGTGGTGTTCGAGGCTTTGCCTTTACCTTGGGTCTGACCACGATTATCGACCTGGTGGTTGTCTTTGTCTTCACCCACCCGATTCTCTTGTTGCTGACCAGAACCCGGTTCTGGGGCCACGGTCACCCGTGGTCTGGCCTGGATCCACACCGCCTGGGGGCGCCTGGTTCGATCCACTACGCCGGGCGTGGCCAGGTCAAGCGGATCCCGGACAAGCCGAAAGAGGACAGGGCCAAACGGGAAAAGGCTAAGGCCAAAGTGTCGGTTGGGGCGGTGGCGCCGGCCGCCCCGGGCACCTCAATTGCTGAGCGGAAAAAGGCCGATGCCGAGGCGAAAGCTAGGGCTAAAGCTGAAGTTGACAGCGGGGTTGAGACCGAGGTCGAGACCAAGGACGAACCGGTCAAGACCGACAAGGCCGACAAAAAGTCTGAGGACAAGACCAAGGACAAGACGTCCAAGGACAAGACCAAGGACGAACCGGCCAAGAGGGACAAAGCCGACAAAAAGTCTGAGGACAAGACCAAAGACAAATCTGGCAAAGACGACTCAACCGAAGGGGATGAGAGCTGATGGCTTTCCAGTTTTCGCGTTGGGGTAATGACCTCTACACGGGCAAGCGGTCATACAAAGTAGTTCCGCGCTACCGGGTTTGGTTCATCGCCGCCGTTTGTGTGGCGATTGCCTGCGGCATCTTGCTATTTGCCCCGGGCCTGCGCTTGGGCATCGAATTTGCCGGCGGCAACGAATACCGGGTTTCGGGTATCGAGGGTTCAGTCAGCCAGCAGGTCGCAATTGACCAGGTGCAACGGATAGTCGGTGGCACCGAAGTGCCCAAGGTGACCAACCTTGGCGCCGATGGTGTCCGCGTCCAGACCTCGGCTCTTAGCCTTGAGGTGGCCGAGGAACTGCACCAGGCTTTGGCCGAGGCCTACGGCGTGCCACCGGAGTCAGTCTCGGTCCAAGAGGTCGGCGCCACCTGGGGCGCAGGGGTTTTCTCAAAGGCGGTGCGGGGATCGATCCTGTTCTTGGCCTTGGTGGCTGTGGCCATGATGCTGTATTTCCGCAACTGGGCCATGTCGGTCAGCGCCATTGTGGCTCTGCTTCACGACCTGGTGGTAACCGTGGGCATTTACGCGGCGGTTGGCTTCGAGGTGACACCGGCAACGTTGATTGGGTTCCTGACGGTTTTGGGCTACTCGATGTACGACACGGTGGTGGTGTTCGACAAGGTTCGCGAAAACACCGCCAATGTGCTGGACCAGTCTCAGTTCACCTACGGTGAGGCCGCCAACTTGGCGGTCAACCAGACCATGGTGCGTTCGATCAACACCTCAGTAGTGGCGATCCTGCCAGTGGCGTCGATTTTGTTTGTCGGTGCGTTCATGCTGGGAGCAGGCACACTGCAGGACATTTCGCTGGCGCTGTTTGTTGGAATGGCGATTGGCACCTATTCATCAATCTTCCTGGCCACACCGCTGGAAGTCTGGTTGCGGCATAGGGAACCGAAGATCTCAGCCCACACCAAGAAGGTCCTTGACTTGCGGGCGACTCGGATCGCCGCTGGCGATGGTGACGACACGGCCGCCGAGGCTCTGACCACCATTGGCGCTCTTAGGGCTGGGGGTCACCAAGGCCAGATCGCTCAACCGCGGCGTAAGCCGCGATCGGAGCGCTAGCACCGTGCTTGACGGCGCTCTGCCTCCGCCAAGCGCTGGGCTGGTGGACCGCGTTGGGGCGACCGGGCGCTTCGCGCCCAGCCGCCGCGACCAGGTTTGCGGGCGGATCAGCAACCCTCATTTGGAGCCATGCGCGACGCTTGATGGCCCAGGGTTGGTGGCTGCGTGCCTCAGGCCTGGCGCCCGCGTCACGGCGCGTTACCCTTCCGGAAGAACGCCGCTTTGGGTAGAGGCGGCCTGAGAGTGACCGTGCCAATTAGCCAGCTGATTGCCGACAATGTGCGCGACATCCCCGATTTCCCGCACGCCGGCGTGGTCTTCAAGGACATCACGCCGCTACTGGCCTCTCCGGCTGCTTTCGCCGCCACCATTGGCCACTTAAGCGACTGGATCAAGGCCTCCGGTGCCGAGCTAGTAGTCGGAATCGAGGCCCGTGGCTTTGTACTGGCCGCACCCGGAGCCATTGACGCCGGCTTGGGTTTTGTGCCACTGCGCAAACCGGGCAAACTGCCCGGCGCCACTCTCAGCCAGGCCTACGCCCTCGAATACGGCGAAGCAGCCTTGGAAATGCAACAAGACGCAATTCCACCGGGTACTGGCGTGGTTGTGGTCGACGACGTCCTAGCCACCGGCGGCACAGCGGTGGCCGCGGTCAAACTAATTGAGCGGGCCGGGGCCAAGGTGCTCGGCATAAGCTGCCTGATCGAGATCTCGGCTCTGGGCGGCCGAGCCCAGCTGGTCGGCTATCGCCTTGACACCATGCTGACTGTTTAGCCAACGTAACACCCACTACCAACCAACACCCACTGCCCATCCAGCCGCGAGGCTGAGCTTTGGCATGACTCTGTCCAAGGCCAGCCCAGAGGCGGACTTGGCCTGCCAGCCACGAAGGGGTTGTTGGACTACGCCCCTCGGTGCCGGGCCACGTGGAAGGGTGTGGCCAGGGCCATGCCTAAGCCAAGCACCAGACCGGCCAGTCCCACCGCGATGCCTGTAAGTGGGCGCGGGCCTGTCACTGGCAATTGCTGGCCGCCGGCGCCTGTCCCGGCTCCTGGGTTATTGGGCGAGGGGCCCGGGCCAGGGCCTGGACTGGTCTTGGGGCCCGGAAACACCCGGCCCATCCCCGCGACAATGATGGTCGACTGCGTCACCATCTGTGCGCCATCGGACAAAGAGATAGTGTGATCGCCCTGCGGCAGATCTGCCGGGATAGTCAAGGTGTAGGTGGCGAAACCGTCGGCGTTGAGGGTGACGGTGCCAACCTCGGTGTCGCCAATGAAAATGGTGTAGGTGGCATTGGGCACGCCGGTGATGTTCAGAACTAGCGAGCCGCCGGGCACAACGGCGGTCTCCGTCAGGCCAAGGTCATGAATGATAGTTGGGGGATGGTGCACCACAGTGGTCCAGCGCCCAAAAAGGCTGCGGGAATCGAGACTGGCGGCGACCTGGTCGGTGACCATCATGGTGCCGGCCTCGTCGGCAAACCAGCCCATAAAGTCGTGGTCGGCCCAAGTTGGCGGTGGGATTTGTTCGCCTGGCTTGGCCAGCGGGTCACAGATCCATTCGACCGGTGATTGGCCGTCGACACCGCCGTCAACAAGGAAAGTGATCCAGTCGGTTGGGTAGACATCAGCGTTGGCGCTGTCGAAAACCTCGCAGGTGCCTGAGGCAGCAACCATCGGCGCCGCGCCTACAGCAGCCGGCGGGCCGCCAGCGGCATAGGCTGCCGCGCCACCAATGGCGCCAGCGCCGCCCAGTGCGGCCACAGCCAAGCCAACCCCAATTGCCAGCGTGGGGCGAATTGAGCGAGTCCAAGGCATGCCGAATCCTTCCGTCACGCCAATGATTCCACCAAATCGACGTTGGTTGGGTGCAATTGGGGTGGCTGGTGGGTAATTGCGCTGAAGGCAGAGCCCCGGCCGGCCAGCGCCGGGGGAGTCTTTGGAGTCTGCTCCCAATCGTCTGGGCCCACAAACTAGACTGGCGATGTGAGTGAGGGCAGCACCGACACTGGACGGGTGGCTCCGCCAGAGCAGGTCCACCACACTGGGCCACTGTCTTGGCTGCCCGGGTTCCGCCCACATCCGGCCCCGCCGGCCGCGTTGGAGCCGGTGTTGGCCGGCCTGAAAGCTTCGCATCCCAAGGCCCAAACTGACGAAGTCGAAAAGGCCTACGCCGTGGCCGAACGGGTCCACCGAGGCCAGTTCCGGAAAAACGGCGAGCCGTACATCACCCATCCGGTGGCAGTGGCCACCATCCTGGCGGATTTGGGCATGACACCGTCAACCCTGGCCGCGGCCTTGTTGCATGACACCGTCGAAGACACCCCCTACACCTACGAACAGCTCGATGAAGAGTTTGGCCGGGAGATCGCCAACCTTGTCGACGGGGTGACCAAACTAGACAAGGTCAACTACGGCGAGGCCGCCCAAGCCGAGACTGTCCGCAAGATGGTCATTGCCACCGCCCGCGACATTCGTGTCCTGGTGATCAAGCTGGCGGACCGTCTGCACAACGCCCGGACCTGGAAGTACGTCCCGGCCGCCTCGGCTGAGCGCAAAGCCCGCGAAACACTGGAAATCTACGCCCCACTGGCCCACCGCCTGGGCATGAACACCATTAAGTGGGAACTCGAGGACCTGTCCTTCTTTACGCTTTATCCCAAGGTCTATGAAGAGATCGTCAGGGTCGTAACCGACAGGGCGCCGGCCCGGGCCGAATACCTCCGGGTGGTCTCCGAACAAGTCACCGCAGATATGAAGGCGCTCAAAATCAAGGGCACGGTCATGGGCCGGCCCAAGCACTACTACTCGATCTACCAAAAAATGATTGTGCGGGGGCGTGACTTCACCGACATCTACGACCTGATTGGTGTGCGCATCCTGGTCGACTCAGTGCGTGACTGTTACGGCGCCCTGGGTGCGGTGCATGCGCGCTGGAATCCGGTGCCAGGGCGGTTCAAGGACTACATCGCCATGCCCAAGTTCAATATGTACCAGTCGCTGCACACTACGGTAATTGGGCCGGGTGGCAAGCCTGTTGAAATACAGATCCGGACTAACGATATGCACCGCCGGGCCGAATACGGCGTGGCCGCCCACTGGAAATACAAAGAGGGCGATGGCAAAAACAAAGACACCACCGAAATGGAGTGGCTGCGCCAGCTCGTTAACTGGCAACGCGAAACCCAAGACCCGGGTGAATTCCTCGACTCGCTGCGTTTCGAAATAGGTGGCTCTGAGGTTTATGCTTTCACGCCCAAGGGCGATGTCATCGCCCTGCCGTCCGGCGCCACGCCGGTCGATTTCGCCTACTCGGTGCACACCGAAGTGGGCCACCGCACAGTTGGCGCGCGAGTCAACTCGAAACTGGTGTCGCTTGACACCGAGCTGCACACCGGTGACGTGGTCGAGATTTTCACTTCCAAAGGCGAAAGCGGGAGCCCGTCGCGTGACTGGCTGGCCTTTGTCCGCTCGCCCAGGGCCCGGAACAAGATCCGCCAATGGTTCACCAAGGAACGCCGGGAAGAGGCGATTGAACGAGGCAAGGACGCCATCGCCAAAGAGATGCGACGGCAGCACCTGCCGCTCCAGCGCCTGATGTCGCATGAAGCCCTGGTGGCCTTGGCCCATGAGCTGCGTTTTGCGGACGTTTCGGCGATGTACGCGGCCGTGGGCGAAGGGCGGTATTCGGCCCATTCGATGGTCGAAAAACTCCTAGCATCGCTCGGTGGCACGGCCTCAAACGAAGAAGACCTGGCCGAGGTCACCCGGCCTGGCCTGGAGGAGGGCAGGCGCCACGCCGCGCACCGGACCTCTGATCCGGGAGTCACCGTCCACGGTATGGACGACCTCTGGGTCAAACTGGCCCGCTGCTGCACCCCTGTTCCGGGCGACCAGATTGTTGGCTTTGTCACCCGCGGGTCAGGGGTTTCGGTCCACCGGGCGGACTGCCAGAACGTCTTGTCCTTGTCAAAAACACCCGAACGCATGGTCGATGTCGATTGGCGCGACAAGCGCCAAGGTGCCTATTTGGTACAGGTGCAAGTCGAAGCCCTTGACCGCCAGCGTCTACTGGGGGATGTCTCCAACACACTGTCAGAATCGGATGTCAACATTCTCTCGGCGCAAGTCACCACGACCAAGGACCGCGTCGCCATCAACCGATTTGTTTTCGAGATGGCCGAGCCCTCTCATCTTGAATCCGTCCTAGCTTCGATGAAGCGGGTCGACGGCGTGCTCGACGCCTATCGCATCACCGGCTCCGGCCAGCGCCACAGCTAGGGTTGTCCCACTACCGGCTCTGTTTGGCGCCAAAGCCGGGCATATGCTGGCCAACCGCCTGGGGCTCCGCCAAGCGCAACGCGCCGCAGTCCACCAGCCGCCGGGCCGGCATCGGCCAACGGCAAGACATCCAGGCGGCCGCAGCCTTTAGGCCCAACCCCGCTCAGCGGATTGCCGCAGGTGATCCAGCATAATCTCGCGCTGCTTGATGTCCTCTTGCAGCGCCGCGATGGCCGCCTCGTTGCCGGTCGCCTCGACTTTGACCAGTTTCCGCTTCAAGCCGTCAATCAGGGCTTCGAGCTGCTGGGTCATCGAATCGGCTCGGGCTTGGGTCTCTGGGTTGGTCTTGCGCCAGGCGGCTTCCTCGGCCGCGCGGACCTGGTCGGCAACGGCTTTCATCCGGCCTTCGACTCGGTCAATATCCTTTCGCGGCACATGCCCGATGCCGTCCCACTTGTCTTCGAGTTCCCGCAGCTTGGCCTTGGCTTTGGCCAGGTCCTCGACCGGCAGCAGTTTCTCGGCTTCTTCGATGACCTCCAGTTTGGCCTGAAGATTGCCTTCCCTCTCGGCGTCGTTGGCGGCGTGGTGGGCGTCCCTGGCCTGGAAGAACTGGTCCTGGGCGGCCCTGAACCGAGTCCACAGGGCGTCATCCTGTTTGCGGTTGGTGCGCCCGGCGGCCCGCCAGCGGTCCATCAGGTCTCTAAACGCGCGCGAGGTTTCGCCCCATTCGACTGAAGTGGCCAGCTTCTCAGCCTCGGCCACCAGGGCTTCTTTGGCCGCCTTGGCTGTGCCCTGACGCTTGTCTAGCTCGGCGAAAAAGGCCCGGCGCTTGCGGTCAAAGGTGGCCCGGGCGTGGGCGAAGCGTTTCCACAGTTCGTCCTCTACGCCACGGTCAATCCGCGGTCCAGTGCGCTGGGCCTGCTTCCAGTTTTCGAAGGTGTCGCGCAACATTTGGGAGGCTTGTTTCCAGTTGATCTGCTCGGCGTCCTGGTTGGCGACCTGCTCGATCTGCTCCACCATGGCGGTGCGGTCTTGCAGCGCCTTGTCCTTGGCTGCCAGCCGCTCGGCTTCGAGTCGCTGGCGCACTTGGGCGGCGTGGGCTTTGACGTCGCGGTAGGCCTGCTGCAACGCTGCCATGTCGCCCACGGCCGGGGGTTCGGCCAAATTGGTTTTCAAACTGGCCAGCGTGGTGTCGATTTCCTTCTGGGTCAGTTGGTCCATCCGCTGGTCGAACAGCTCGACCTGGGCTAGCAGGTCGAGGTAGCGGCGGGCGTAGAGGGCCAGTGCTTCGGCCGTAGGCACTCCTGGGAACTGGCCTACGGCCCGCTCAGCCTGACCTTCAGTGACAAAGACTGTCCCGTCGGGGTCGACCCGACCCCATTTAGAAGCTTCGGCGATCTGCTCATCGGAGTGGATATGGACCTGCGGCTGCGGTGGCCTGGCGGCCTGGCCTCCGGCCGGGCCCGGCCTGGGGCGAGCCTTGGCCACTGCGGCCGGGGTTGGCACCGGTGGCCGCGGTGCTGGTGCAGCCTCTGGCTCCGCTTTGGCCTCTGGCTCTGGGGCAGCTTCCGGTTCGGGTTGCTGCTTAGGCTCGGACTCGCCTTCAGAAGTGGCCGGCTCTGGTTCAACTGCCGGTTCGGCTACGGCCTCTGGTTCTGGGGCGGCTTCCGGTTCGGGTTGCTGCTTAGGCTCGGACTCGCCTTCAGAAGTGGCCGGCTCTGGTTCAACTGCCGGTTCGGCTACGGCCTCTGGTTTTGGGGCGGCTTCCGGTTCGGGTTGCTGCTCAGGCTCGGACTCGCCTTTAGAGGTGGCTGGCTCTGGTTCAACTGCCGGCTCGGCTGCGGCCTCTGGTTCTGGTGCAGCCGGTGGCTGCTCAGGCTCTGAGGCGGCCTCTGGTTCTGGGGCGGTTACCGGTCCGGGTTGCTGCTCAGGCTCGGACTCGCCTTCAGAGGTGGCTGGCTCTGGTTCAACTGCCGGTTCGGCAACGGCCTCTGGTTCAGTGGCAGTCTCTGGCTCTGGTTTGACTGCCGGTTCGGCTGCGGCCTCTGGTTCTGGGGCGGCTTCCGGTTCGGGTTGCTGCTCAGGCTCGGACTCGGCTTCAGAGGTGGCTGGCTCTGGTTCAACTGCCGGTTCGGGTTGCTGCTGTGCCTCGGACTCGGGGTTTGAGGTGGTTGGCTTTGGTTCTGATGGGGTGGGGACTGTTGAGGCCTCACCCGGTTCTTGGGCCGTGGGGGCCTTTGGATCTTGTTCGCTCACTGGACATCAATTCCCTGAATGATCATGGGTCTGTTGGGCCGCCCGTCAGTGGACTGGTCCTCAGTGCCGGCCAGGACAATGTTATCGATTACATCCATACCTTCGGTGACTGTTCCGAAGACGGTATAGCCGGGAGGCGGCAGACTCGAATCCTCATAGACAATGAAGAACTGGGCCCCCATTGAGTCTTCTGCTTGGCCTCGAGCCATGGCCAGAACAGCCCGGCCGTAGACGCCGTCAGCTGGCACGTTTTCGAGCGGTCCAAATTCGTAGCCAGGTCCGTCGGTTCCATCGCCGCTGCGCGAACCGCATTGGAGCACAAAAATGCCTTTGGTGGTCAGCCGGTGACAGGCAACGCCGGTGTAGTAGCCGGACTCGATCAAAGTGACGAAGTTGGCCACCGCCTGCGGGGCGGCCGCACCGTCAAGATCAAACGAAAATGCGCCGTAGTCAGTGTCGGCGATGCCTTGCCAAGTCCGGTCTTCTGCGATTGCCGGATCGGGCACTTGGCCGTCGGTCGGCTGCATTGGTTCGAGGACTTCGGGAGTTGGGAACGGGTCTTCGGTCGACAGGGCATCGTCCGTCGGCGCGGCAGTCGGCTCGGCCTCATAGGTGGGACGATCCCAACTCTGAGCCCAGGTCACGAGCCCGGCAACGCCACCGATCCCGAGGGCAGCGGCCACAACGCCGGCAATAATCTGGTTGCGCTTGGATTTGGCTTGTTTGGCTCTGATTCTGTCTTGGTAGGCGAGGGCGCGCCGTCGTTCGCGCTCGCGCTGTACATTCCGCTTGGCCACGGGACTCTCCTGGGTGTTGGGACACTAGGAGGGAAGTTTAGTAGCTGGCGGTCAATTGGCTAAACCCCGGCTTGCTTCGGTGCGAATGAGTGGCACGTTCACCAGGTCGGATCCGAAACGGTGTCACAGTTCCCAGGTACGTCAAGACAAAACCGCAGGTCGGTTTTCCGGGGGGACCTGGCCAGCGTGACAATAATCGAGAAACAATCTGGCCGGCACTGGGACTCACTGTCAAAGACGGTTAGTCAGCTGGACACTAGAGTTCTTGGTGTGCCGGAACTACCCGAGGTCGAAACAGTTCGCCGAGGCCTGGACCAGCTGGTGGTGGGGCGCCGCATCGGTGGCTTCGAGGTGCTAGAAGCCAAGACCTTCAGGATCGAGCCGCCACTGACAACAGAACGAGGCCTAGTGGGGGCCACGGTTCTGGCCGCGCGGCGGCGTGGCAAGGTTCTGGTTCTGGACTTAAGTGGCCAGGTCAGCCTGGTTGGCCACCTCAAGATGACCGGCCAAATGGTGGTAGTTGGGCCAAAACAAGCAGACCAATCTGGCCAAAGATGGGGGGCGGGCCATCCGACTGACTCGCTGATTGGCCAAATGCCAGATAGATCGACCAGATTGATCATCACCTTTGACGACGGCACCAAGCTCTACTTCAACGACCAGCGGAAATTCGGTTGGCTCCACCTCATGCCAACTAACCAAGTCGAAGCGCTGGACCTGATCGCCAAGATGGGACCAGAACCACTTGAGGGTGAGCCATGGCCGGAATTTGCCAGCCGCGCCAGGCGCCACAAGTCCACCACCGTCAAAGCCGTGCTGCTAAACCAAGAGGTGGTGGCCGGCATCGGCAATATCTATGCCGACGAGGCCTGCTGGATCGCCAGGGTTCACCCAGCCACCCCGGTCCAACGCCTCTCCGACCGCAAGCTAAAGGCGCTGCTGGAAGGCGCTATCGCCTCGATGCAGCAGTCGCTGGAGCTAGGTGGGTCAACCGACCGTAACTACGTCGATGCCCAGGGCCGGCGCGGCTCCTACCTGGCCTTCGCCAAGGTTTTCCGCAAGGATGGCCAGCCCTGTGAACGCTGTGGCGCCACCTTGGCCAAGACCAGGGTGGCCGGTCGCGGTACCCACTTTTGTCCGCGCTGCCAACGACTGCCCAAGTAGCGGCGTCGGCTGGCTCTCCAAGTCGCCGCCCGGCCAACGCCCGCCGGCTGAACCCAGGCTCGCCGGTCACATCTTGGACAACCCGTTCCATTAGGCGAGATTTCCCCTAATATGGGCCAGCGAGTCTGAACCAGACTCGGCAAACCGGCTTCTTAACAAGCGAGGTAATGACGTGAATAAGACTTCCCGCTCCCTATCCGCAGTGGCAATCGCCCTAACCGCTGGCTTGGCCTTGGCCGCCTGCGGTTCCGGCTCTGATGACTCAAAAGACGGCGCTAAGGGCGCCGATGACGGCAAAACCTACAAAATTGGCATCACCAAATTTGTCGCTCACCCGTCGCTTGACGCCGTTGAGGAAGGCTTCAAAGCCGCCCTCGAGGCGAAGGGCGTCAAAGTCGATGTCACCCCAGATGACGCCCAAGCCGAAATCGCCAACACCACCACTATTGCCAGCAAATTCGCTGGTAGTGACCTGGATTTGATCCTGGCGATTGCGACTCCCTCGGCCCAGGCCATGGTCAACCAGATTCCCGACACCCCGATCCTGTTCGCGGCCGTGACCGACCCGGTAGGGGCGGGCCTGGTGCCCAGTTGGGAGCCCAGCGGCACCAACGTCTCTGGCACATCCGACCTCAACCCCGAAGGCAAGCCAGCCCATTTGGTCCAAGAGGTTCTGCCGGACACTAAGACCATCGGCTTTGTCTACTCCCTCGGTGAGCAGAACTCAGTGGTCCAGTTGAAGGACCTGCAGGCCGAGGCCGAGGAACTGGGTATGACGGTCAAAGAGGCCGGCATCACCAACGCCTCGGAATTGGGCACCGCCGTTCAGACCCTCAAGGGTGTCGATGTCATCTACGTTGGCACCGATAACACCGTGGTTGACGCTCTGGTAACAGTGGTCGACTTTGCCATCGCCAACCAGGTGCCGCTGTTTGTGGCGGACAAAGCCTCGGCTGAAAAGGGCGGCGCCGTCGCCCGCGGCATCGACTATTACGAAATGGGCCTGCGCACCGGTGAAATGGCCTACCAGATTCTGGTCGAAGGCGTTGACGTGGGCACGCTGGCCCCGCTGCAGGTTGTCGACACCGAGATTGTCATCAACCCGACCTCCGCCGAGGCGCAAGGCCTGGTGATTCCACCTGCCATTGCCGATGCCGCCACCGTGGTGGAGACCAAGCAATAGGGCCCTTTCAATAGCGCCCGGGAAGGCCCGGGCCGGGTCCACCGCTCAAAAGACTAGTAATATGCGTCCCGCCGGTCATGACCGGTCCTGGCCCCGCGCGGTGCCAGGCCGGATCAGGCCGGCGGCGCTATGTCCGTTTCAAGTCAACCTAGCTAACCGCCGGAAGGAAGCCAGCCGTGCTTAACGTGGTGGCCCAGGGCCTGATCTTTGGCCTGGTGGCGCTCGGCGTCTTCTTGACCTACAAGGTCCTGGCTTTTGCCGACCTGACGGTTGATGGCTCGTTCACCTGCGGTGCGGCTACTGCGGCTATGGCGATTTACGTCCTCGACCTGCCGCCATTGCTAGCCACGGGCATGGGGGTGGTAGCCGGGGCCTTGGCCGGCCTGCTAACTGGCCTGTTGCACACCGGCCTGAAAATCGATCCGCTGCTGGCCTCGATCCTGGTCATGATTGGGTTGTATTCAATCAACCTGCGCATCATGGGCAGTCCCAACATCCAGCTAAACCTGCGTGAGGGCGAGCGCGTCACCACCCTGTTCAGCTACTTCAAAAACAACCAGCTCTGGGACTCTTGGCAGCTGGTCGCTGTCACCGCAGTGGTGGCCCTGGTTTTGAAGTTCTTTGTCGACTGGTATTTGGCCACCGACTTTGGCCTGACAGTCCAGGCCACAGGTGACAACGCGACGATGGCCTCGGCTCAGGGTGTGTCAACCAACGCCACCAAAATCATCACATTGATGGTGTCAAATGGCTTAGTCGGCTTGGGCGGCGGGTTGTATGCCCAGTTCAACGGTTCGGCTGACGCCCAAATGGGTGTAGGCATGATTCTGGTAGGCCTGGCCAGTGTCATTATTGGCAGCGCCGTTTTCCCCAGCCGCCGGGTGGTCTGGGCCACCTTGGGTGTGGTGGTTGGCTCCGTGCTCTACCGCCTGGTCATCTACTGGGCCCTGCTACTGCCGGGTTTCAGGGCCCAGGACATGAAGGTGATTAGTGCCGTTCTGGTGGTTCTCGCCCTGATTTTCTCCCAGAACAAGGCTTTGAGATCATCGTTTGCCAAACTGTCGCCGCACCGGCAGCGGGCCAAGCGTGCCCAGTCCGATGCCGGCTCCCGTCCCACGCAGGAGGTCGGTGCCTGATGTTGGACTTGCGTGGGGTGTCAAAAACGTTCTTCCCCGGGACGGCCAACGAGCGCCGGGCTTTGCGGGACATCAGCTTGCATCTAGATGAAGGTGATTTCGTCACCATCATCGGTTCGAATGGGGCTGGCAAGTCGACACTGCTCAACGTCATTTCCGGCACCCTGAGGTGCGACCCGCCCGGGTTGAGCCGGCCCGGCGCTCTAGGTGGAACCGTCACGATTGACGGCCGCGATGTCTCCAAGCAGCCTGAGCACCGCCGGGCGGCTTTGATCAGCCGAGTTTTCCAGGATCCGGCGGCCGGCACATCACCGCACCTAACGATCGAACAGAATATGGCCATTGCGCTGACCCGGGGCCACCCGCGGCGACTGGGGCGTGGGGTCACGGCCAAACGGCGGGCCCGCTTCAGCCAGGAGCTGGAGGTTTTGGGCCTTGGTCTAGAAAACCGCTTGCGCACCAGGGTGGGTATGCTGTCCGGCGGACAGCGCCAGGCGCTGTCGCTGCTGATGGCTTCCTTCACCCATCCGTCAATCCTCTTGCTGGATGAGCACACCGCTGCCCTTGACCCCCAGCGGGCTGAATTGGTCACCCAGCTGACCATCAAAGTGGTGGCCGAGGCCAAGCTAACCGCTCTGATGGTGACCCACAATATGGCCCAAGCTTTGCGCGTGGGTAACCGGCTGCTGATGATGCATGAAGGCGAAATCATCCTGCAGCTGGACGCTTCTCAGAAGAAGCGCACTACGGTGGCTGACCTAATGGAGCGTTTCGTCGCGGTCAAAGGCCAAATGGCTGACCGGACTCTGCTGTCCTAACCAGCCGTTACACCGCGAGGTCGAGCTTTTGCAGAGCAGGTAGTCTGGACGGGTCGGAGCCAGGCACCCCGGTGGCCTTTGACCGATTTACCGCCAGCTAGGAGCCAAATGTGAATCAGCCAACTGTGGCCCAAGCCGTTAGCGTGCTCGAAGAACTCTTTCCGCCCCGGTTGGCGGAAAGCTGGGACCGGGTTGGGCTGGTTTGCGGCGACCCCAAGGCCCCGGTGACCAAGATCGCCCTCGCGGTTGACCCGACTCTGCGGGCGACGACACAAGCCATCGAATGGGGCGCTGATCTGCTAGTAGTGCACCACCCGCTGTTGCTCCGGCCGGTCAGCTCGGTGGCGGCAGTCAGTTTTAAGGGCGCCATTGTGCATCGCCTGATCCAGGCCGGCTGCGCCCTGTACACGGCGCATACCAATGCCGATGCGGCCATCGGCGGAGTGGCAGACGCTTTTGCGGAGCTGATTGGCTTAACTGAGGTCGCGCCCTTGGTGCCAGATGAAGCTGAAGCCAGGGCCGGCATCGGGCGAATTGGCCGCCTGCCCGCCAAGGTGAGCCTGCAGCAACTAGGGCAGATGCTGGCCCAGGCGCTGCCCGCAACGCATCACGGGGTGCGGCTGGCCGGGCCGCCGGATGACCAAGTGAGCCTGGTGGCGGTGGTTGGCGGCGCCGGTGATTCGCTGTTTGACCAGGTGCGCGAGTCAGGCGCGGAGGCCTACATCACGGCTGATCTAAGGCACCACCCGGCGCTGGAGGCACGCCAGGCAGCCGAATTCGCCGGTGGCGGCAAGCCCTATCTGGTTGACGTGTCCCACGCCGCCAGTGAGTGGGCCTGGTTGGAGGCGGCCGGGCGAGCCTTAGCCACCCAGTTGTCCGGCCAGGGCGCTAGGGTGGAAACCTGGGTCAATCCCGAGGTGGCTGACCCGTGGACCATGCGAATTGGAGGCGATCAGCTGTGAAGGCAGCCGCGGCCTTGCAGGGGCGATTGTTAGTGGTGCAAGGCCACGACACCGCCCTGCGGCAATTGGACCACAAACTCCAGACCATGCCGGCCAAAGCTGAGCTGGCATCGAGCCAGGTGGCGGTAGTCGAGGCGGCCGAGGCCGTGGCCGGGGCCAAGGTCCGGGTCAGCGACATTCAGCGCGAGCTGACCGCCGTAGAAGACGAGGTCACCAAAGTTGAACAGCGCCGCCGGCGAGACACTGATCGACTCGAATCCGGCGGCGGCACCTCACGCGAGATTCAGGCCCTAGTGGCAGAGGTCGAAGCCCTAGAACGGCGCCGTGACGTGCTGGAAGAGGCCCAGCTTGAGGTCATGGAACGGCTGGAAGAGGCCGGCATTGCCTTGGGCCAGCTTGAACAGGCCCTGGCGCAAAACCAGGCCAAGGTGGCAGAGCTGATAGAGGTGGTAGCGGCCGAATCAGCCCAAATCGAGGCCGAACAGGCCGAACAGCGCACTGCCCGGGACCAGGCCGCTCTCGGCCTGGGTGAGGACCTGATGGCCTTGTATGAACGGCTGCGTGAACGTCAAAACGGAGTTGGCGCGGCCGCCCTGATCCAGCGACGCTGCGACGGCTGCCGGCTCGAGGTGACCCCGGCACATCTGGCGGAGATCCGCGCCGCGGCCGAGGACGATGTGGTGCGTTGTGAGGAGTGCGGTCGAATTCTGGTCAGGGGCGAGGACAGCGGCCAGTGAGCCGCGAGCTAATTATCGAGGCCGATGGCGGGTCGCGCGGCAATCCTGGGCCAGCTGGGTTTGGCGCCTTGGTCCGCGACGGGAAAACTGGCGCTGTGCTGTGTGAAGAGGCCGGCTTCATAGGACACGCCACCAACAATGTGGCCGAATACCGCGGACTGATTGCCGGCATCGAGGCGGCCCGGCAAATCGACGCCACGGCCCGCCTCGACATCCGGCTGGACTCGAAGCTGCTGGTCAACCAGATGTCGGGGCAATGGAAGCTGAAGTCACCGGAATTGAAGGTGTTGGCAAAAGAGGCCAAGGCGGCGCTGGGGGAAGCCGAGGCCAGTTTCCGCTGGGTGCCGCGGGAGGACAACACCAGAGCAGACGCGCTGGCCAACGAGGCGATGGACAGGGAGTCGGGTTTGTCCCATGTCACCGGCGCCGGGTTAGTTGAGCCGACCCAGGCCACAGACGGCAATTCGCTATTCGAATCGCATCAGGCAGACGCTTTGCCCCTGCCTGAACTAAGGCAACCGGAAAGCGCCCCTTTTGAGCCGACTGTCGTAATGGGCGACTTTTCAGCCGACGTTGGGGATTTGGCAAGCGGGGTGCGTCTAGCCCAAATGACTACATCGGGCACCCAGAGGCGGTTGGGCACACCGGGTGAACCAACTACGGTGATTCTGGTACGTCATGGCATGACTGAGGTGACAGCTTCGGACGCCTTTGCCGGGGCAGCTATCCCGGGAGCCAGCTTGTCCCAAGAAGGCCGGGCCCAGGCGGCGGCCGCGGCCGAAGAACTCAAACGGATGCTGGCGGTGCCCTGGGTGTTTGTGCCCAGGCCAACGGTGGCTTTCACCTCGCCCACGGCGCGGACAGTCGAGACGGCGCAACTGGTGGCCCCGGCCATTGGGCTTGAGGCCAAACAGGATCGAACCTGGATTGAAGAAGACTTTGGCCAATGGGATTCGCTCACCAAAGTCCAAACCAATCAGCGCTGGCCTAATGGCCTGGACCAGTGGTACCAGGATCCCGAATACGCACCGCCGGGTGGTGAATCCAGGGCCCAGGTGGGCCGCCGGATCTGGCAGGCACTCAACCAACTGGTGGCTAATCATCCTGGTCAAAGCGTCCTATTGGTGACGCATGGCATGGCGATCCGGGCGGCGCTGGGCGCGGCGCTGGGCGCGCCGCCGGCGGCCTGGTTTGCCTTCAGAGTGGCGCCAGCCTCGATCACGGTGCTGCGTTTGTGGCCAGGTGGCCTCAGCGAGGTTGTTTGCACCAACCGGACCGTGGCGGCCAACTGAAGACGTGACCGTGGCTGGCGGCAGGTAGGCTTGGCTGCGCGGATGAGTCGGCCGGACGGCCGCGGCCGCGGGCTAGGCGCGAACCTACCGGCGGTCGAGGAAAGTCCGGGCTCCCAAGAGCAAGGTGGTGGGTAACGCCCACCCGGGGTGACCCGCGGGACAGTGCCACAGAAAACAGACCGCCGCCAGCCGGGCGCTAGACCCGGCCAGCGGTAAGGGTGAAACGGTGGTGTAAGAGACCACCAGCACCCACGGCGACGTGGGTGGCTAGGTAAACCCCACCTGGAGCAAGGCCAGACAGGAAGCGCCCTAGGGCTGCTCGCCCAAGCTTCCGGGTAGGCCGCATGAGGCCGGTGGCAACACCGGTCCTAGATGGATGGCCGTCCACGACAGAACCCGGCTTACAGGCCGGCTCATCCGCCCAACCGGCTGGCTGTGCGCCCAAGGTACGGTCTGGTGAAGTAGACCAGCCAGCCAGGGGCGGCTAGAAGGCCCCGGCGGCCAAAGCCGCCGCACCGGCAATGCCAGCGGCGTTGCGTAACTGTGCCGGAATAATTGGCACCCTCAGCTCCAATAGCGGCAGGAACTTGGCGTGGTGGCGCGAAACACCACCGCCCACCACAAACAGATCAGGGTGCAACAGCCGGTCAATCTCGCGGAAGTATCGCTGGAGGCGTTTGGCCCAACGCGCGTAGTCCAGATTGTCGCGGTCCTTGGCTGAAGAAGCCGCCCAAGTCTCAGCATCGCGACCTTTGATAATGATGTGGCCCAGCTCGGAGTTGGGCCACAGCCTCCCACCGACCACCAAGGCGGTGCCTATGCCGGTGCCTAAAGTCATCACGGCCACCGTGCCGGGGTGGTCTTTGGCAGCACCGTATTTGACTTCGGCGAAACCGGCTGCGTCGGCGTCGTTGACCACGGTGACCTGGCGCCCGGTGCTTTTCTTGACGAGCTGGCCCAGGTCAGCCCCGACCCAGGACTGATCCAAATTGGCCACCGAGGGGATTATGCCGCCAAAAATCGGAGCCGGAAAGGCCAGGCCAATGGGGATATCGGCGGGCAAATCGAAATGGTCGAACAACTCCCCAATCACCGCCACAACGGCCTGCGGCGTGGACGGTTTGGGGGTCAGGATCTTGTAGCGGGCGTCCGCCAGGGCGCCGGTCGTCAAGTCGACCGGTGCGCCTTTGATGCCACTGCCGCCAATGTCAATGCCAAAGGCCACACCGTCAACGCTGCTCACACTTGCTCCCTTTGGTGCCAACTGAGTCCAAACCGAATCATTCCATATCAGGCTAGGCCCGCCACACGTGATGTGACCGGGTCAGCTAGCCGTCGCGGCCGGCCTCGAACTGGGTGATCAGGTCGATGCGATGGCCGTGACGGGCCTCGCCGCTGAACGGTTCCGCTACAAAGGCGTCGACCAGCGCCAAAGCCTCATCAATGGTGTGTTCACGCGCCCCAAGGCCCATGACGTTGGCGTCATTGTGTTGGCGGGCCAGGCGGGCGGTGCGCTCCGACCAGACCAAGGCCGCCCTGATGCCGGCGACCTTGTTGGCCGCGATTTGCTCGCCGTTGCCGGAGCCGCCAATGACCACGCCCAAAGAACCGGGCTCGGCCACCACCGCCCTGGCTGCCTCGATGCAGAATGGCGGGTAGTCATCGGCTGGGTCAAAGGCGAAGGCGCCGTGGTCAACCGGTTCGTGCCCGGCGGCCTTGAGATGGTCCTTGACCGCCTGGGCCAATTCGAAACCGGCGTGATCGCTGGCCACATGAATCCGCATGGCAGCCATTGTGCCAGGCAAAGGCACCGGCTGGACGGCTGTTGGCCGGGTGGCGCCTGATCGGTGCCTTGACGCCAAAGCCCATTGGGCCATTGCTAACCAACCCCACCCAAACGCGCCGCAAAGTCAACGGCGAGGGCCGGCATCGGAGGCTGAACGGCAGGCGGCCAAGGCGATGCCGCTCATCGGCGTAGGGTTGGCTCATGTCAGTTTCTGGAATCGACCTGAGCTATGTCAAAGCCTCGGTCCGCCCGCAAGACGACTTGTTTGAACACATCAACGGCCAGTGGTTGGACAGCTTTGACATCCCGCCGGACCGCGGCTGGGATGGCATCTTCCGCGAGCTGCGCGACCAATCCGAGCTTGACGTGCGGCGGATCGTCGAGGAGCTGGCAGCCGGCGAACTGCCAGACGGCGCCGATCCCCACACCGCCCAACTGGTGGCCGCGATCTACACCGCCTTCATGGACACCGAGCGGATCGAGTCTGCGGGCCTGGCCCCGCTATTGCCAGACCTCCAAGCGGTCGAGGCGGCCCCAAATGTCGATGCCTTGGCCCAGGTGATGGGCCAATTGGGGCGGGGCGGCGTGGGCGAAGCCATCGCCACTTGGGTCGATACCGATCCGGACAACCCGAACCGCTATGTCATCAACTTGGCCCAGTCTGGCTTGGGACTGCCGGATGAGGCCTACTACCGCGACACCCAGTACGAGCCGGTCTGCCAGGCCTACCGCCAGCATTTGGCCCGTTTGTTTGGGCTGGTCCAGACCGGTTTGTCCGATGCCGGCCGGCAACTTGGCCTGCTCGCGACGGTTGGCCATGAGGAGGCCTCAGCCAGGATCTACGCCTTGGAAGAACGCTTGGCAGCGGCCCACTGGGACGTGGTCAAAAACCGGGATGCCTCGGCCACCCACAACCCGATGCGCCTAGCTGACCTGGAGGAGTTGGCGCCAGGCTTCCCGTGGCAGGGCTGGACGGCGGCTCTGGGTGGCAGCCGTTCAACCTGGAACGACTTGGTGGTGGCCGAGCCATCCTTCTTCGAAGCCCTGAGCCAAGCCTGGCGCCAGGTCGATTTGGCTGATTGGCAATTGTGGGCTGCCGCTCGGGTGATCTCGGCCCGGGCACCGTTGCTGACCGAGGCGTTGGTTCAGGCCAACTTCGACTTCAATGGCAAGGTCCTTGAAGGCAGCGAGGTCATTAGAGAACGTTGGAAGCGGGGCGTGTCCCTAGTTGAAGGCATCTTGGGCGAGGCCGTGGGCCAGATCTACACCGCCCGCCACTTCCCTGCGGCCAATAAGGCTCGGATGAGTCAACTGGTTGCCAACCTGGTCGAGGCCTATCGCCAGTCCATCAGTTCACTGGACTGGATGGGCCTGGAAACCAAGGCCAAGGCTCTGGCCAAACTTGACGCCTTCACGCCCAAGATTGGCTATCCGGACAAATGGCGTGATTATTCAGCCTTGACCTTGGATCCGGCCGATCTGGTTGGCAACGTCAGGGCGGCCTCGGCTTTTGAGACCGACCGCGAACTGGGCAAAATTGGCCGGCCGGTCGACCGCGACGAATGGTTCATGACGCCGCAAACGGTCAACGCCTACTACAACCCTGGGATGAACGAGATTGTCTTCCCGGCCGCGATATTGCAGCCGCCCTTCTTCAATATGGAGGCCGATGACGCCGCCAACTACGGCGGCATAGGAGCGGTCATTGGACACGAAATTGGCCACGGTTTCGATGACCAGGGTTCGAAATATGACGGTTCCGGGGCCCTGGTTGATTGGTGGACCGAAGATGACAGGGTCGCCTTCGACCAGCGCACCAAGGCGCTGATCGAGCAGTACAACGCCTTTGTGGTGGAACTGCCGGCCGGCCCAATGCATGTCAACGGTGCGTTGACGATCGGTGAGAATATCGGGGACCTCGGTGGACTGGACATTGCCTGGAAGGCTTATCTCCTGGCACTTGACGGGGCCGCCCCACCGAGTATCGACGGCCTGGATGCGGCCAAGCGCTTTTTCTTCGGCTGGGCTGGTTGCTGGCGGGCCAAGATCCGGCCGGAGCTGACCGAGCTGCGCCTATCGACCGATCCGCATTCGCCAGATCGCTTCCGCTGCAACGGTGCCTCGCGCAACTTGGACCTCTTCTACCAGGCCTTCGAGGTGGGTCCAGGAGACGGGATGTATCTTGCGCCCAAGGACCGGGTCTCGATCTGGTGACCGGGGTTTGGGGCGCGCCTGGCGGCTCGCCCCAAACCAGGACAGGGCTTGTTGGCCGCGTTTCCTTTGGTCCGCGCTTCGCGCTGACCACGTCAACACGGGCGGAGCCTGTCTGGCGACAGGCTCCTGGAAAGTGTCTGGCAACACTTCCCAGGAGCGACAACAGGGCTTGTTTGCCGCGTTTCCTTTGGTCAGCGTTTCACGCTGCCCACGTCAACACGGGTCAGATCCAGAGTGCTGGGTCTTCGAGTATGCCCGGGGCAACGCCTTGGCGGACGCGGCGGACCTTTCCAGGTACGCCAACTACGACATCGCCAGGCGCGACATCTTTAACCACCACCGAGTTGGCGCCAATTCGAACGCCGTCCCCGATGTTCAAAGGTCCTAGCACCTTGGCGCCGGCCCCAACAGTGACATGGTTACCCAAAGTGGGATGCCGCTTGCCCTTGACCATAGAGCGGCCACCCAAGGTGACGCCATGGAACAACAACACATCGTCACCCACCTCGGTGGTTTCGCCGATTACCACGCCCATACCGTGGTCAATGAACAACCGGCGGCCCAGGGTGGCGCCCGGGTGGATTTCGACTCCTGTCAGTGCCCTGATTAGCTGGCTGATGAGCCGGGCCGGGAGTTTGAGCTGCGGGCGTTGCCACATCCAATGGGTCAGCCGGTGGGCCCAAAGGGCGTGGACCCCTGGATAACCCAACAGAACCTCGATCTTGGTCCGGGCGGCCGGGTCCAAGCGTTGGGCGGTCGCCAGGTCTTCCCGGATGATCCTGTGGAAGTGGCGCAGGGAGCTGAGCTGTTCGCTCAGGGCCGGTCGGGTCGATTGTGCACTGGTCATGGCTATTCCATCAGGTCGTTGTACAGGACAGTTGAAAGATACCGTTCGCCCAGGTCCGGGATCATCACCACGATGGTCTGACCGGCTGACTCGGGCCGGGCGGCAAGATCGAGCGCGGCGGCCAGGGCGGCGCCAGAGCTGATCCCCACCATCAGGCCTTCTTTGCGCGCGGCTGCCCGGGCCATTGCGATGGCGGTGTCGCCTGGCACGTCGATGACTTCGTCATAAACGCTGGTATCCAGCACTTCTGGCACAAAGTTGGCGCCAATGCCCTGGATTTTGTGCGGGCCGGCCTGGCCGCCTTTCAAAGTTGGGGACTCGGCCGGTTCCACACCGACCACTTTGAGACCGGGTTTGTGCTGTTTGAGAACCTGGCCCACACCGGTGATGGTGCCGCCGGTGCCAACACCGGCCACGAAAACGTCAACCGCACCGTCGGTGTCATCCCAAATCTCTGCCGCCGTGGTCAGGCGGTGGATTTCTGGATTGGCCTGGTTGGAAAACTGGTCGGCCAAGATGGCGCCCGGGGTGCTGGCGGCGATTCGCTCGGCGGCTTCAACCGCGCCGGACATGCCTTCCGCTGCGGGGGTCAAAACCAGTTCGGCACCAAAGGCCCTAAACATGGCGCGGCGCTCAATTGACATTGACTCCGGCATGGTCAAGATGACCCGGTAGCCGCGGACGGCGCCAACAAAGGCCAAGGCAATGCCGGTATTGCCGCTGGTGCCTTCGACAATGGTGCCTCCTGGCCGCAGCGCTCCGGCCCTTTCAGCCGCTTTGACAATGGCCACTCCAACTCGGTCTTTGACCGAATTGGCCGGGTTGTAATACTCGAGTTTGGCCAGCACCTGCGTGCCTGGGGCAGCGGCCTTGGCCAACCGGTTTATGCGGACTAGCGGTGTGCGGCCAACAAGGGCGGCCGCGTCGCTGTAGATTCTTGCCATGAATACACTCCTGACCTGAGAGCTTAGCTAGTTGGGAGGCGCTGGGCTTGGGCCAGGGCAAACTGTCTCGCTCCGGTGCGCGCCACGTCACCGGCTTCCTGGCGCTGGGTGGGCCTGGGTCAACAACAGCCGGTCAGTTGCAGGAGATCGAGCGGCTGGCTACGCATAGCGGCTCTCCTCCCGACCAGTGATCCCGGCCCAAGGCGGCCGGAGCGACAGCCAGAAGCCTACGCAAAGCCCGGGTCAAGGCGCAAACCACCGGTGAGTATCGCCATCGGCGGCCCTAGAAAAGAGTTCAAGCGCCGCCACCGGGCTTACCCAAGGCGGCCAAATGGGCGCCTAATAGGGATTCCTATCACCATTTGCCGGCGTACCGGCCCCAATACCTCTAGGCTGGTACCTGCTCTACCGGTTGGTGTGGTTATGTCAACCGCTTGAAGTGTCCATGTGGTCCGGAATACAAGGAGGGATCCCAGGCGATGGCTAAGCGATACTGGGGTTTCTGGCGTGTGCCGCTAATCGTGGCGGTGGTGGCCCTTGGCGGTGGCACGGCCGCCTGGGCAGTGCTGTCGCCAACCGGTGGCGACGAATTGAGCGGCGCCAGTGGCGTATTGACCGCGGGTTTCCCAGGGCAGATGCCGGCTCCGGCCGACCCAGCAGCGCCCACCGTTCGGCTCCAGCCTGAGGCTTTTGCGCTGGCCGAGGAGCCCGCTGTGGACTGCGACAAGGTCAACTGTGTGGCCCTGACCTTCGATGATGGTCCAGGTGAATACGGTGACGCCTTGCTGGACCTGCTGGCGGAGAAAAACGCCAGGGCCACGTTCTTCTACCTGGGGCCACCGACAATAACCCACGCCGAGATGGTCAACCGGGCGGCTGCCGATGGCCACGCCATTGGCAGTCATGCCGCCAGGCACGTTCAGATGACTGAACAAGGTCCGGCTGGGGCCTGCGAAAACGCGGCCACCGGAGGGCAAGCGATTGAGGCTATCGGGCTGCCAGCGCCCGTCTTGTTGCGGCCGCCCTACGGTGCCATCAACGGCGCGATCGTGGCGGCTTGCCCGCAATGGAGCTTTGTACTGTGGAATGTTGACACCATGGATTGGTCGACCAAGGACGCTGTTCAGATCATGGAGCGCGTTCGCTTGGACACCAAACCCGGGTCGATCATCTTGATGCACGAGACGGTCGAGGCTGAACTTACCGCCGTCCCCTTGGCCATTGACTGGCTGCGCGCCAATGGCTTTGTTCTGGTGACAGTGCCGGAGCTGTTTGGCGGCCAGGCGCCAGCTGGGGAGCGGGTCTATGGTGGCCCGGCACCGACCGTGCCTGAGGTGACGCCGGGCCAGGCGACTGTTCCGGTCATAGCGGGCAGTCGACTTCCTCCTGATACTGGCGAGGTTCCTGCGGCCGCAGGCTAGTGGCCTGCTAATGAACCAACAACCGGCCCGTTGCCTTTTGGGCTGTGTTGTGCCGCCTCTCAGTTGCGGCATATAGGATTACCTAGCCCGTGTTTGGCCGGGCACGCGGGCGTAGCTCAATGGTAGAGTCCTAGCCTTCCAAGCTAGCTACGCGGGTTCGATTCCCGTCGCCCGCTCGCTGTCGCCCGCTCAGTGCGAATTTCGGGTCATTGTTGACTTTGCGTCCTCCAACATTGGCCAGCCTGGCGCCCGGCTCCGGGTCCGGCTGCGTCACGGTGGGTTGGGCCAGATCGACCTGAACGGCCGAGTGACTGGACCAGATCGACCTGAACAGCCGAGTGACTGGACCAGATCGACCTGAACAGCTGAGTGACTGGACCAGATCGACCTGAACAGCCGAGTGACTGGACCAGATCGACCTGAACGGCTGAGTGATTGGGCCAGATCGACCTGAACGGCCCGATGATTGGCCCTTTACGTTTCCCCAGGTGGGCCCAATCCACCTTGATTGGATTGGTCAAGTCGATTCGGGACCATCATCGAGGCGTTCATGTCGATCGGTCAGTGTCACCGAAATGTTCATGTCGATGGCTGACTCGAGTAAACTCGGACGGCCAAGGTTCACTAACCTTCGGGATGTATGACTACATCCCCTCAGATCGCTCACCTTGTCCGTCTCGAGTAAACTCGGACGGCCAAGGTTCACTAACCTTCGGGATGT